>TARA_R100001443_G_scaffold69282_1_pt1 | contig 22542 bp, 22 predicted proteins | sample TARA_R100001443 | Tara Oceans TARA_R100001443 (sample SAMEA2622142) | marine metagenome | biome: marine biome (ENVO:00000447); feature: deep chlorophyll maximum layer (ENVO:xxxxxxxx); material: "saline water (ENVO:00002010), including plankton (ENVO:xxxxxxxx)" | depth 50 m
GTAAATTCGCACCGCAGTATTTTTCTAGCGACAGCCTCTTTTTAATTAGGTAATTATGGCCACTCAGAGGGAATTAGCAGAACACTTGGATCTAAGCACCAAAAGGATCTCAGAACTCATAAGGGATGGTATTTTGCCCTCTAAAATGGGCAGATCCCCATTAAACCTGGATGTTTGCAGAATTGCCTACATTTCTTATCTTAGAAAATTAGGTGGATACAACAAAAGAGGTGGTAGTGGCGATATAGCAGAGGAAAAGACCAGGCTTACTAAGGCCCAGGCTGATAAAGCAGAATTAGAAGTTTCAGAATTAGAAGGCCAACTTATACCAGCACAGCTTGTTCAAGATACCTGGACTGACTTTGTAGCCAACGCCAGGGCAAAACTTTTGGCACTACCAAGCAAGATTGCGCATCAAGTCATTGCCCTGGACAAATATGCAGAAGCTGAATTATTAATAAAAGAAAATGTGCATGATGCACTAAGCGAGTTATCAGAAGATGGAATACCTACAAAATATGCAGATCGTGTTGAACAACACGAAGAAAGTATTTAATCCACCGCCAGATCTAACCATATCAAGCTGGGCTGATAGCCATAGAAGGTTATCACCAGAAAACTCAGCCGAAGCTGGCCAATGGAATACAACCAGGGCGGAATATCAAAGAGAGATTATGGACACTTTTAATGATCCTAACATTCAACGAATAGTTGTAATGACATCTTCACAGGTTGGCAAAACAGAATTGGTCTTAAATGCAATTGCTTATTACATGGATCAAGATCCTTCTCCGATGTTATGTGTTCAACCAACTTTGGCCATGGCCCAATCATTCTCTAAAGATAGACTTGCGGCCATGATAAGAGACACAAAAAAGATAAAAGATTTGGTTGCTGAATCAAGATCCAGAGATAGCGGCAATACTGTGCTGCATAAGAAGTTTCCTGGCGGCCATTTATCATTGGTTGGATCTAATTCAGCTGCTGGCCTTGCAAGTAGGCCAATAAGAGTTCTTTTGCTAGATGAGGTTGATCGTTATGAACTTTCAGCTGGATCCGAGGGATCTCCAACAGATCTGGCCATAGCAAGAACCAAAACCTTCTGGAATCGTAAAATCTATATGTGTAGCACTCCAACAGTTAAAGGGATCTCTAAAATTGAGGCCGCATTTGAGGAATCTGATAAAAGGTATTTCATGGTTCCATGTCCAGAGTGTCATACCAAACAAAGATTAATGTGGAAGAATGTTGTTTGGGATGAAAACAAGCCAGAAACTGCTCATTATTGTTGCCAGGAATGTGGATCTGTAATTGATGAATCTAAAAAACCTTGGATGTTAAAACATGGAGAATGGCAAGCAACAGAAACTTCAGTTGATACAGCTGGCTTTCACATATCAGAATTGTATTCTCCCTGGTCAACTTGGGCCTCTATGGCCCAAAATTTCTTAGAGGCCAAGAAGATGCCAGAAATGTTAAAGACATTTATTAACACTAGCCTGGGTGAGAGTTGGGAAGAACAAGGCGATGGTGTAGAACATGAAGGATTGTTGGCCAGAAGATTAAATTATGATGCTTTAACGCTACCAGAAGAAATATTGGTTGCAACTTGTGGCGTAGATACTCAAAAAGATAGATTAGAGGCCCAGGTAATGGGTTGGGGCCATAACTATGAGGCCTGGGTTATTGAATACAAAGTATTTTGGGGAGATCCAAATGCAGTTAATGTCTGGAATGAGTTAGATCTATATTTAAAAAGCAGATTTAAAACAGAATCTGGAAGATCCATTGCAATATCAGCCACTTGCATTGATTCTGGTGGACATCATACAAACCAAGTTTATTCATTTACAAAACCACGCCAGGGCAGAAGAATATTTGCGATTAAAGGTGCTAATGTTCCAGGTAAACCAATTGTAAGCAAGCCAAGTTATGTGGGTAAAACACAGGTTGCTTTATACACAGTTGGAACAGATACGGCCAAAGAAAACATATTTGCTAGACTTAATGCCGAAGATGATCAAACAACACTGCATTTTCCAGCAGATCTTGAAGAAGATTACTTTCAGCAGCTTACAGCTGAAAAAAGAATTACTAAATGGATTCGTGGCCGCAAAACCTTGGCCTGGAAACAAATTAGGCCAAGAAATGAGGCCCTAGATGTAACTGTTTATAATTTTGCTGCAATTTATCTGCTTAATCCAAATTTTGATTTAATTGAGGAAAGATTAGTAAGCGGATCTAAACAAGATCTAAATATAGTTCAAAATCAGCAAAAAAATAGAAATACTAAGCCAAAAAGCAATTTTATTAATAGCTGGAAGTAATATTTACGAATTACATTAGTTTTGCAGCTGAGATCTCTTACATAACTCGTAATATTTATATATTTGACAAGATTAAAAACGACCTTAGTGTTTTTGTGTAAGTTTACATTTTAAATACAGAGGATTAATTGGCCAATTTATTCGATTCAACTAACTACCCTAACTATGTTCCAGAAGAATTAAAGAAGGGTGATAACTGGAACTGGAAAAATGATAGTCTGGGATCAGACTACGACAACTCAGCTTTTACACTTAAATACGAATTTAATCTAATTGATGGATCTACAAATACAAATTTTCAAATTGTAGCCACCAATGATGGTTCTGATTACAAAGTTGAGGTTCCACATTCAACAACTACTAATTATACAGCTGGCGAATATAACTGGATTGCAAACATTCATCGCAATTCTGGCGGCAGAATTAAAGTTGGTGAAGGTTTTATTACAGTACAAGATGATTACGCTACCACATCATCCTCGGTAAGATCTTTTGCCAAACAAATGCTTGATGCAATTGAAGCTGTGGCCCTAAACAGAGCCACCATGGATCAATCATCAATGAGTATTGCTGGCAGATCTCTTTCCAGAATGTCTATAGACGAATTAATGAGTTTTAGAGATCGTTTTAAAACTGAATACTTACAAGAACTTAAACAAGCCAGGGCCAAGAACAATAAAGGCACTGGTAACAACATCAAAGTTAGATTTGGTCAACATTCAACATTTAATCCTACAGACTTAACATAATGGCCTGGTACAACAACATTTTTAATAGAACTCCTAAGCAACAAAAGAAAACTTTTAAAAGAAGTTATCAAGGAGCAACAACTGGAAGATTGTTTGCTGACTTTTTAACATCTAGCAAATCAGCCAATGCTGAAATAAAAGATAACCTAAGAACTTTAAGAGATAGAGCCAGGGATTTAGCAAGAAACAACTCATACATTAATCGTTACTTAAATTTAATGATCTCAAATGTAGTAGGCAAGCACGGAGTTAGAATTTCATCTAAGGCCAGGAATGATAATGGATCTTTAGATTTGCTGGCCAACAGGCAAATAGAAGATGCCTGGAAGCAATGGACTAAGTATGGAGTTCCAACAGCAAATGGCAAAATGTCTTTTTTGGATTGTCAAAAACTGTTTGTGGAATCTTTGGCCAGGGATGGCGAGGTTTTAATTAGACACATTAAAACGAACAATAATTCTTTTGGTTATCAAATACAATTTTTAGAAGCTGATTACTTAGATGAAGATCTTAATATTGTTGCGAAAAATGGTAACAAAATCTGCATGGGTGTTGAGGTAGATAAATTTTATAGGCCAGTTGCTTATCATTTATTTAAAGAACATCCGTATGACACAACCTATTCTGCTAAATACAACAAAAAGCACATAAGAGTACCAGCGGAAGAAATTACACACTGTTATATGCCTAATAGGGCCGAGCAAACAAGAGGCGTAAGCCACATTTCAACAGCTATGGCCAATGTAAAACAATTAGATGGTTATCTTGAAGCAGAAATTGTGGCTGCAAGATTAGGGGCAAGCAAAATGGGCTTCTTTACATCTCCAGATGGTAATTCATTTGTGGGTGATGATACCGAAGATACATTTAACCCAATTATGAATGTAGAGCCTGGAACATTCCATCAATTAAGTAACGGCCAAGAGTTTCAATCTTGGGATCCTAGCCATCCAACAAGTGCATTTGAATCTTTTACAACCACAGTTCTTAGATCTATTGCTTCAGGACTAAATATCTCATATCACGCTTTAAGCAATGATTTAACTTCTGTTAACTATTCTTCTATCCGCCAGGGTGCATTAGAAGATAGATCTAACTTCCAGATCTGGCAAGAATTTATTATTCAACATTTTATAGATGTTGTATTTAAACGCTGGTTAGAAATGGCCATAACTACCAAAGCCATTAACTTGCCAATCGGTAAATTTAACAAGTTTGCTAATTCTATTAATTACATTCCAAGATCATTCTCCTGGATAGATCCATTAAAAGAAATGCAAGCCAATGTGGTTGGCCTACAAAATGGAATAACAACATACTCAGACATTGTTTCTAGTTATGGAAAAGATGTAGAAGAAACATTTGAACAACATCAAAAAGAAAAGGAACTGGCGGATCAATATGGTATCTCCACGGCATTTCAGCCATTTGGTAATAAGGCCCCAGTTCCAGCAGAAATAGAAGGAGATCCAGATAATGAATAACAAGTTTCAAGAGGCAATTACGCCAAATGAAAAACATCCTAGCGAGGTAAGCATGGAATTTAAAAGTGAAAATCCCATCCTCAGCGAAACAGAAGCAGAAGATTTAATTGATTCTGCTGAAGTCATTGAGGATGTTAGCGAAGATGCAACTGAAAGATTGTTTGACGATGAGGTAACTTATCGAACAATAGATCTATCCAGGGCATCTTACATTGACGAAGATACCAGACGGGTTCGCATAGGAGTGTCATCCGAAAGCGGAGTTGAAAGGTCATTTGGTTTAGAGGTTCTAAGCCATAAAGCAGAGGATGTGGATATGTCATTCATGGCCTCTGGATCAGCACCATTATTGAACAACCATAATATGGATGAGCAAATTGGTGTTGTTGAAGAATATAAACTTGACGAGGCTGCAAAAAGAACAGTTGCAGTAGTTAGATTTGGTAAATCTGCACTTGCTCGTGAAGTTTTTGAAGATGTAAAAGACGGCATAAAAAGAAACATATCCGTTGGCTACAAAATAAATAAACTGGAACAGGCAAGCAATAATGAGATTGGCGATCATTACAGGGCTAGTTGGACACCTATGGAAGCATCTGTAGTTTCAATCCCAGCAGATCAATCCAAGCAAGTTGGCGTGGGCCGTTCTAAATCTAACAATATTCCAAACACAAAGGTGAAAATAATGGAAAATGAAAAACAAGAAATTAATCTTGATGAAGTTAGATCTCAAAGTGCAGACGAAGCAAGAAAAGAATTTGCTAAAAACTCAAAAGAGATTTTAGATCTTGCTGCCAAGCACAACAAAAGAGATTTAGGCAATCAAGCTATTCAAGATCAATTATCAGTTGATGAATTTAGAGGACAATTACTAGATACTATTTCTAATGATGTGCCTTTAGAAACTCCAAATGAAATTGGTTTAACAGAATCTGAAACAAAAAGATTCAGTGTTATTAAAGCAATTAATGCTATGGCAAATCCAACAGATCGTAAAGCACAAGAAGCTGCACGATTTGAAATGGAATGTTCAGAAGCTGCACAAGAAGCATACGGAAGAACAGCACAGGGAGTTATGCTTCCAGCTGAAATTCTTAACGATTGGCAGCAAAGAGATCTAAGTGCTGGTAGTGATGGTGATTTAATTGGCCAGGACTACAGAGGCGGATCTTTCATTGATGCTTTAAGAAATAACTCAGCTGTAATGCCTTTAGCTACAAATCTAAACGGCTTATCTGGCGATGTTAAGATTCCTAAGAAAACTGGAACTTCAACTGCTGCATTTATCTCCTCTGAGGGTGGTGCTGCTGGTGAAACAGAAATGACAATTGGCAATGTAAGTCTTACACCTAAAACTTTAGGTACTTATACAGACATGACAAGACAATTGATGATTCAATCTTCACTTGATGTTGAAAACCTAGTTCGACAAGATCTTGCTCAATCTATGGCTATTGCTATTGATGATGCTGCTCTTGAAGGTAGTGGTTCTTCTGGTAATCCAACTGGTATAACCAACACTACTGGAATTAACACTGTTTCATTATCTTCAGCAGCTGCTCCTACATGGGCAGAGGTTGTTTCTATTGAATCTTCTATAGCAGTTGATAATGCACTTATGGGGCAACTTGCTTACATAGTACATCCAACTAACTATGGAACTTTAAAGACTACTAGCAAAGATACAGGAAGCGGAATTTTTGTAGCTGCTAATGGCGAAATGAACGGCTATCCAGTTGTTGTTTCACCACAGTTAACAGCTAACAATTATGTATTTGGTAACTTCAATGATTTATTAATTGGCTTCTTTGGCGGATTAGATATTGTTGTAGATCCTTATTCAAATTCTACTTCTGGAACTGTGAGAGTTGTTGCATTACAAAGTGTTGACTGTGCTGTTAGACACGCAGTTAGCTTCTGTGCAGCTTCTTAATTAGTTGTCATTAGATACTAACAAGATGGCGGGCCTAGTGTCCGCCAGCTTTAAACAAGGTAAAGAAACTATGAAAATTTTAATTTTGCAAGATACTGTTGCTAACAAGCAAAGAGTACACGCTGGCGATATTGTTGAAGTTGAACAAACAGAAGGCAATATTTTAATTGGTTATGGAAAAGCCAGTGTTTCTGATGGTAAGAAAAAAGAAAAAAAAGAAACCAACAGAAGCGTAGGCTTAGAAAATTCTGATAAACCAGCACCAAAAAAAAGATCTAAGAGTAAATAATGGCCTTAGAAAGTGCTGCTGATTTCAGTTCCTATGTAGATTCAAGCGTAGGTTTTGGAATCACTGGTACTTTTTTTGAGGTGCAAGATACCTTATGGGATTCCAGGCCAGGCTTAATTGATACCTGGTTCGATATTGATAGTGGGGCTTCACAAAATATTAGTCTTATTATGGATGAGGATTATTTTGCCATTGAAGGCAACAGCATTGCAGCTGAAGGTTATCAACCTAGGGCCACATTAAAGGCCAGCGATGCACCTTATATTTCCCATCAAGATAAATTAATTGTTGATGCTATTACTACAGACCAAGGCAATGTTATTAAAGCAAAAACAACATATTTAGTGGTTGAAGTGCAACCAGACAATGTTGGAATGTTAACGCTAGTTTTAGAGGCCACATAATGAGCCAAATTAAATATGAAACAGAGTCTGACATGGCCGCATATTTAGATCCTACTTATGGCCATGGTTTAGCAGCAACTTACACCAGGAATGGTGTTAATACTTCACTCAATCTTATTTTGAATGAAGAATATGTGGAATTAGACGAAGGATCTGGAGTTGAAGCAGTACAACCTATTGCTTATTGCAGATCTATAGATATTCCAAGTGTTTCACATAACGACACTTTGGCAGTTAGTGCTTATAAAGATGTAAACGGCAATATTTTAAAGGCCGCAACTAACTACAAGATAGTTAATGTGCAAAAAGATTTTAAGGGTTTTACGGCCCTAGTTTTAGAGGAGCAATAATGGCGGATCATGTAAGACAACAAATCCGCAACCAGGTTGTTACACAATTAACTGGTTTAACAACCACTGGATCCAATGTATTTGATTCCAGGGTTTATCCTTTAGAAGATGGCAACTTGCCAGCGATTTTAGTTTATACAAAATCCGAAGATAGCGAGCCAATAGAAATTGGCCCAAACAGAACAAGTGAAAGAATGTTAAGCCTGGTTGTCGAGGCCTATGTTAAGAGTACAACTAATTTTGAAGATACTCTGGACACTGTTTGCAAAGAAGTGGAACAAGCAATTGCAGCTGATCCTACATTGTCTGGGAAGGCCAAAGATTGCTACATAGAATCTACAGAAATTGAATTTAATGCGGAAGGAGAAAAACCATTGGCGTTTTGTACCCTTACTTTTTTAACTAGCTACTATGTCCAGGAGCAAAATCCAGATGTGGCAGTTTAACCAGGAGTAAATTATGAAAATGATTTCACCAGATGGAACAAGTTTTATAGATGCACATCCTACTAGGGTTGAGTATCTTAAAAAAAAGGGTTGGAAGGAAGAAGCAGCCCAGGAAATTAAATCTTCTTCTAAAAAACAGGCGAAAGCCGAGGTAAAAGAAAATGGCGATACATAAAGGCTCAGAAGGAGTCGTTAAAGTTGGTGCTAATACTGTTGCTGAAGTTAGATCTTATTCAATTGATGAGGCTGCTGACACAATAGAATCAACATCAATGGGCGATGCTGCTAAAACTTTTGAATCTTCACTTACATCCTTTTCTGGATCTGTTGAGTGTTTTTGGGATGAAACAGATACAACTGGCCAGGTGGCCATGAGTATTGGTTCTTCTATAACTCTTAATTTATACCCAGAAGGTGCTGCAAGTGGCGATACTTACTACACTGGAACCGCAATCATTACTGGTAAAACAGTATCTGGTTCACATGATGGATTGGTTGAGGCAAGCATTAGCTTCCAGGGTAGTGGTGCATTAACTATTACAACAGTATAAAAAATGTCAGTAATAGATAACGCAGTTAAACATTTTGAAAATCAAGATGTGAGAGTAACGCTGGTTCCAGAATGGGGCCAAGACGATGAACCTTTAAAAATATACAGCAAGCCATTAACGCTTAGTGAAACTTCTAAACTCTACAAAATGAGCCAGGAAGATGATCTAACGATGATGGCTTATGTATTAATTTATAAGGCATTGGATAGCGAAGGGGAAAAGTTATTTGATATTGGCGATAAAAATAAACTGCTAAACAAAGTTGATCGTGAGGTGTTAGTTAGAGTGGCCCAAGAGATTATGGGGCAAGAGCCTATTGAGGAAACAAAAAAGGACTAACAGAGGATGCTAATTTATTTCTGCAATACAGCCTTGCAGATAAACTAGGTAAAACCCTAGAAGAACTACAGCAAATTAGTGTCCAGGAATACCAGGGCTGGATTGCTTATTTAGAAATTTTGGAAGATAGAAGGAAGCATGGCAAATAAAAAAGTAAAGATTGAATTAACAGCTGTTAATAAAACAAAAGCTGCTTTTACCTCTGTAACTGGTGGCCTTAAATCTATTGGTGGAGCTGCCGCAGGTGCAACCAAAGGAATCGCAGCTGTAGGACTTGCAGCAACAGCAGCAGCTGGTGCATTAGCTTTAATTGTAAATAAATCTTTTGATGCCGTAGATGCTTTAGGTAAAACTTCTACACAAACAGGAATAGCAACAGATACACTTCAAGCATTTCATCTTGCGGCCAGGGAATCTGGAACAACTGTTGAGGGTGCTAACACAGCACTTATTAAATTTGCTAGAAGTATTGGTGATGCTTCCAGAGGCCTAAAAACCCAAGCAGATATTTTTAAAGATCTGGGCGTTGAATTAAAAGATAACAATGGCAACCTAAAAGATTTTGACACTTTGCTAGCAGAAACCGCTGTTGGTATTTCTAATATGGCAGATCAATCAACCAGGGCAGCAGCCTTGGCTGGTTTATTTGGCAGGCAGGGTGTTGTCTTAACTGGTGCAATTAAAGATCTTAGTGAAAAAGGTTTGGCTAAATTTATACAAAGAGCAGAATCATTAGGCATTGTATTAAGCGAAAAAGTTATAAGAAGAACTGAACAATTTAATGATGCTGTTGGCGTTGTAAAAATGCAGCTAGGTTCTTTTGTAAACAATATTACAACTTCATTTTTACCAGTTTTTGAGACAATGCAAATTGCAATTGCTGATGCAATACAGTCAATGATAGATGGTGCTGGTGGGATGGATAAGCTGGGAATGAATATTGCAAATTCTATAATTGATGCAAGTGCAAGTGCAATTGAAGCTATAGGAGAAATGCAGTTTGCTTTTGCAGATTTTCTTGCAAATTTAGAAATTATTTTACCAAAAGCACAGATAAGCTACGGAAATTTTGTAGCTGACATTTTAAAGAAAACTCCTGGCCTCGGCCATGTGTTTGGAAGTCTTGCAGACATAATGCTACAAATAAAAGATGCTGAACTAGATTTAGCAAAAGCTGAAAAAAATGTTGCAAGTAGTGAATTTGTTGAAAGAACAAAGGCTGCGGCTGAGAAGTTAAGAGGCATGAAAATTACTTTAGATGATATAAAAGACGGCACGGATGCAGCTGGGGATAGTGCAAATAATGCTGGTAAAAATTTTGTTGATCTATTAAGCCCATTAGAAAAGTTTAAAGATTCATTGGGTAAAGAAGGCCTTACAAAAACATTAGAAACCACAGCTGTTTCAGCAATGAAAAAATTTGAAGATTCAATAGTTGAAGGTTTAAGAAATGGCAAATTATCATTTAAAGATTTTGCTGATTATGTAGTTGAACAATTGCTAAGAATTGCAATACAGCAAATGATTTTAAAGCCTCTTACAGATAGTTTTGGTTCAGCATTTGGTAGTTTTGGAGATCTTTTTTCAGCAGATGGTGGGGGATACACAGGCATGGGTGCCAGGGCTGGTGGCGTAGATGGTAAAGGTGGCTTCCCAGCAATACTACATCCAAATGAAACAGTCATAGATCATACAAAAGGCCAGGGCATGAGTTCTGGTGCCACAGTTAATTTTAATATCTCTACAGTAGATGCAGCTGGGTTCGATCAACTCCTGGCATCAAGAAAAGGATTAATTACATCAATAATAAATAACGCCATGAACAATCAAGGCAAAATGGGGGTTGTATAAATGTCTGGACAATTTCCTACAAATCCAAATTTTAAAACAATAAATTTTAAAGGCGATACTCCAACGCTGGTAAATCAAACATTGTCTGGCCGCAAACAAGTTAGACAAATTGGAGCACAATATTTTTCATTCACAGTGCAAATGCCGCCTATGCAACAAGAAAAGGCCCAGGAAGTATTTGCATTTTTACAAAAACAAAAAGGTTCTTTTGAAGATTTTACAATTGTAGATCCAACAGACAATCTTGGGGCCAGCAAATCTGAAACAGATATTTTAGTTGCTGGTGCACATACAGCTGGAGATAACACCATTGCCATGGATGGTTTTTCAACAACTACTGGTGCATTAAAGGCTGGAGATAGAATTAAATTTGCTAATCACACCAAGGTTTACATGGTTACAGACGATGCCAATGCTTCTGGTGGAGCAGCAACCATAAGCATATCGCCAAATTTAGTGGCCGCACTTGCAGACAACGAAGCAGTTACTGTTAACAAACCTAGTTACACTGTTTATCTTGCCAGCAATGAAATTATGTATGTAACTAATGCAAGTGGTTTATACAGCATTTCATTTGATGTGCGAGAGGCCATTGCATAATGCCTAGAAGTTTATCCACAGCTTTACAAAACCAAGTATCAGCAACTGCAACCAAAACAGCTTTCCTGGTTGAATTAAATTTATCTTCAACCATAAGACTTACAGATTGGTACACAAATGTTACTTATGATTCTAATTCTTATGAGGCTGGTGGATCTTTTTTAACAGTAGATTCAACAACTGAAACAGGTCAGCTGCAAGTAAATGAAATTAATATTGGTTTTTCAAATATTACAGATCAAGTTAGATCCCTAGTGCAAAGCGGAGCATTTACAGATAAAACAGTTGAGGTCTATTTGGCTTACTTTGATTCTAATGAAGCTATTGTTGGAGCAATAAACTTTTTTACAGGCCAAATTAGAAATGTATCAATACAAGAAGATATTAATAATTCTATTTTAAGTATGACTGTTGCCTCACATTGGTCTAATTGGAATTTAACAAAAGGAAGGCATTACTCAGATGAATCACAACAAGATTTTAGTTCTGGTGATAAAGGCATGGAATTTGCTGGCCAGGTGAAAGAAGATGTTAGGTGGGGAATGTAATGGGTTTTTGGAAAGCAGTTGGAACATTTTTTACTGAGATTGGAAAAGCGTGGGGTTCTGCTAATACATTACAAAAAATTAACTATGTTTTAACAGCTACAACACTTGCTGTTGGTGTTAAAGGGTTTATGCAAGCCAGAAATATGCTGGCCAAGGGCCAGGACATACTTGCTAACAAAACTTCTATGGGTGGAAAAATACCAGTAATTTATGGAACAAGAAGGGTAGGTACACAAATTATTTACATGGATGTAAATTCAAATGATTCCAGAGATATGTATGTTGTTTATGCTTTATCAGTTGGTGAGTGCGATGAAATCTTAGGCAGAACCATAGAACTAGATGGCAATCCATTAACAGATTCAGCAAGATTTAGGGATGGTGGTTATATAGGTTCAGATAAAATAAATTCTGGTTCTGGATCTTTAAATACTGTTTCACAAAATGGCACTGGCGGAAATCCAGGGGCTGGTGCTTTTGGAACAGATCCAGCAGCAAGATATAGATATGTAATGAATTTACATCATGGGGCCGCATCGCAAACAGCAGATCCTATGCTGGTTGCTTCTATGTCTAACTGGACTTCAGCACATAGGCTTGATGGTATTTGTTACATCGCAGCATCGTTTGGTTATGACAAAGAGGGAATGTGGCGAGGAGTGCCACAGCTAACAGTGCAAGTAAGAGGAAAAAAGGTTTTTGATCCCAGGGATAACACTCAAACATTTGGCAATGTTTCTACTTACAAACATTCAGACAATCCAGCCTTATGCTTCTTGGATTACATTGTTAACGATGAGTTCGGAAAGGGCCTCACATCTAGCCAAATAAATATGTCAACTTTTACGGCAGCTGCAAATGTTTGTGATACCCAAGTAGATCAACCATATTTTAATGGATCTGCTAAAAGTGTTACCTGGAATGGAACCTCTGGTAATGATTTTATTAATATTACAGGAACTGGATCTAATTCAATTTGGTGGCAAAACAAAATAGGTGAGTTGATGGATTTGGATGATGGATCTGGTTCAACTGTGTTAGATGGTGCTGAAATTAAAGATGTGCAAAGAACAAATTTTTACGATGCCAGTGAGGCCTATTCTGTTTATTTTAATGACACATTAGGATCTACTTACGCATCGCAAAGCGGTCAATCATTACTAAAAGTCAAAAGATTTCATTGCAATGGCTACATAGATACAAACAAGAATGTGATGGACAATGCCAAAGAACTCCTGGCAAATATGCGAGGCATTTTTTTATACATAGACGGCAAATATGAATTGTCTATAGAAGATACAGGATCATCAACATTTAGTATTACTGATAATCATATTATTGCTGAATCTGGCATATCTGTGGATTATGGCAATAAAGATAAAAAGGCCAACAAGGTTATAGTTGAGTTTTATAATGCGAATAAAAAATACGAATTAGACACAGCAACAGTTTTGCATACTTCATCACCATACACAGCGGATGATGGTGGAGAAGTGCTAGAAGTTAAAGCTGAATTTCCTTTAATCTCAGATCCATACATTGCCTATAACATGGCCAAAGCAATTTTAACCAGGAGCAGAAATCAAACAACGATTCAGTTTCTTGGAACTCCAGAAATGTATAAATTAAATGTTGGAGATATTGTAGATCTTACTTATGCTGGCCTGGGTTTTAGCAGCAAAGTTTGTAGGGTTGAGGCCTTAGAATTACAATCAAATGGTTTGGTAGCTGTTAGCTTAATAGAATATTTTGATGTTTATACTTGGGAAGTTCCGCCACAGGAAGCAGTTGAAGAACTTGCAGATTTACCCTCAGCTTTTGCTGTTAAGGCTCCAACTGGTTTAGCTTTTACAGACAGCGGATCTAGTTCAACCGCCAGGCCTTTTTTATCTTGGACTGAGCCAACAGATTTTCCAGATCATCAATACAGGATTAGAATTGTAGATAGTTCTAGCAACAAGCTTTTAAATAGAATTGTAGATCAAGAATTTGTTGATTTAGATTTTATACCAGTTGGATCCAATTATGTTGCCAGTGTTAGTTCCATCAATACTTTAGGAACTGAATCTGATGCAGCAACCTTAACATTTAGTGTTAGCACCGCACCAGTTGCCACAGCAGATGTCAAAGATGATGCGATTACTCTGGCAAAAGTTGGCACTGATGTTGAATCAGCTATAAATGCTGGCGGCACTAACTCAACACAATTAATAAAAGCTACCTCAGCACCATCTACTAGATCAGACGGATCATCTTTACAGGCCCAAGATTTATGGGCGGACACTGATGATAACAACCAGGTATATGTAAGAAATGCAGCCAACAATGATTGGGAAAAGGCCAGGGATGCCACGCTTGTTACTTTATACAATTCATTAAATTCAACTGTAACCAGTCAAGGTACAGCCCTGGCAACAGCCCAATCTGATATTGTTACTGTAACTAATTCAGCCTCAGCAAATGCTTCATCAATTACTAGCTTAACATCAAGTGTAAATGGCAACTCAGCCAGCATTACTACTAATGCTTCTGCTATAACAAACATTAACGGCAATGCTGCTGCATCTTATGTGCTTAAATTAAATGCAAATGGCAAAGTTGCACAGATGGTTTTAAACAGCAATGCTTCTTCTGGTAGCGGTGCAACAAGCAGCATAGCTTTTTTAGCAGATACTTTTAAGATTGATAATGATGCTGGAACTAGCGTAAGCCCATTTGTAGTAAGTGGGGGATCTGTATTTATAGACAACGCCAGGATTAATAATTTATCTGGAACAAAGATTGATGTTGATACTTTGGCCGTTAAATATTTTGCCGATGTAACCAGTAAAATTTACAACCACGATGATACAGCCGTGCCTTTAACCAGGGTAGGATCAAATTATAGTTCTACAGCAAACACAGGATCTAGCGGCACTCATACTTGTGTACCAGTAAGCATAACTAATTGCAGATCTGGTGGATCTTTTGTTGCTTATGTCCAGGGCATTTTAGGTAATGTTGCAAACATGGTGGTTGAATATTCTACCGATGGATCAAATTATTCAGATGCAACAGGCCAGGTATTTACAATTTCTGCTGGTACTTACAGAGGTTATACGCTTTTATACAATGGATCTTTAAGTTTTGCTTCTGGTGCAAGCACTGCCAGTTTTAGGGTTAAGTTTGTTGGCAATCAAAACTACACTCAAATAGGCCTAACTGTAACTGTAGATAACACGAATTAAAAATATATATGCGAAAAGATCTTAATAAAAGTAAAATTTATAAACAACAAAAGGGTAGCTAATGGCTCAACATGATTACAATTTAATAAATCAATCTGGAGCAAACTTCAGGACTGATTTAAACAATGCACTTTCTGCAATTGTTTCTAATAACTCTGGAGCCTCAGAACCAGCAACTATGTTTGCTTATGAATTATGGGTAGATACTAGCAACTCAGTTATGAAGATCCGCAACAGCGGAAATGATGGTTGGATAACATTGCCATTTAGTATTGCAGCTAATAACACAGTTGATATTAATGGTGGAACAGTTAACGGCATAACCAGTTTATCCTTTAGCAGCGGATCAACAGTTGCATCAATTTTAGATGAAGATAATTTAAGTTCAGATAGTGCAACAGCTTTAGCAACACAACAATCTATTAAGGCTTATGTTGATAGCCAGGTTACGGCCCAGGATTTAGACTTCCAGGCAGATAGTGGGGGTGCTTTATCCATTGATTTAGATAGCGAAACTTTTACCCTAACTGGTGGTACAGGAATTGACACAGCTGGATCTGGCAATGCAGTTACTTTTTCTGTTGATTCTACAATTGCAACTTTAACTGGATCTCAGACACTTACAAATAAAACTATAGATGTTGATAGCAACACAGTTTCAAATATTGAAGTTGATAATTTAAAATCTGGTGTCTTGGACACTGATTTAAGTTCAGTTTCTGGATCCGATGATACTCTGGCCTCAGCAAAAGCTATTAAGACTTATGTTGATACGGCCATAACAGCTGAAGATCTTGATATAAGCGATGGATCTAATTCTGGATCAATAGATCTTGATTCTGAAACTTTAGGCCTACTGGGTGGCACTGGTGTTACCTCAGCTTTATCTGGTAACAACATTACATTTTCTATTGGCCAATCAGTTGGCACTTCAGACAATGTGCAATTTGGAACAGTAACAGCTAACTTAACAGGCCAGGCAAGTGATATATCAAATCATTCAACATCAGATCTAAGCGAAGGATCTAATTTATATTTTACTAACGAAAGAACAGACGATAGAGTTTCAGCATTAATACAAAACGGCACTGGGCTTACCTGGGTTTATGATGATGCAGCTGGAACCTTAACTGGCACAGTTTCATTATCATCATTTAACACTTCACAGCTTTCAGAATCTGGAAACTTGTATTACACAGATGCAAGAGCAAGGGCCGCAATTTCAGAAAATTCTACTCAACTTTCTTACAATTCTTCTACTGGTGTTTTAACTTATACCCAGGGAAATTCAGACACAGTTTCTGAGGGATCTACTAATTTATTTTATACAGATACTAGAGTAGCTACTAAGATTGATTCATATGTAGATAAAGCATTTATAGACGCTTTAAATGTTGTTGCTGCATCCGCTTCTGGCAATGCTGCTACGGCCACGGCCTTGGCAACAACCAGGACATTTTCTATTACAGGCGATGCAACAGCTTCCGCACAAAACTTTGACGGATCAGGCAATGTAACATTAACTCTAACCATTGATGATGATGCGGTTGCCCTGGGAACAAAAACCACAGGTAATTATGTGGCTGCAATATCTGGAACCACAAATGAAATTGAAGTTTCTGGATCTGGATCTGAAACAGCGACTGTAACTATTGGACTTCCAAATGATGTAACAATAGCTGGAAATTTAACAGTTAATGGAACAACAACCACAGTTAATACTGAAACATTATCAGTAGAAGATCCATTAATTAAATTAGCAAACGCTAACAGCAGTTCTGATTCAGTGGATATAGGTTTTTATGGCCTTTATGATACTTCTGGATCCCAGGATCTTTATGCGGGCCTTTTTAGAGATGCCAACGATAGTGGTAAATTTAAGCTGTTTAAAGATCTCCAGGTTGAACCAACAACAACAGTTAATGTTAGTGGCACTGGATATGCTGGTGGTACTCTAGTTGCAACCATTGAGGGTAATGTAACTGGTAATGTTACTGGTCAAATTTCTACTTTATCTAATCACGATACAGATAATTTAAGCGAAGGATCCTCAAATTTATATTTTACAAATGCCAGGGCAAGATCTGCAATTTCTGTAAGCGGAGATCTTTCATATAATTCAAGCACTGGTGTTATTTCATTCAGCCAAGCAGCTTCTGCTGTTACTTCTGTTAATTCAGCAACAGGGGCCGTAGTTTTAGACACTGGCGATATTGCTGAAAGTGGCAACCTTTATTACACAGATGCAAGGGCCAGGGCGGCCATATCTGAGGGATCTACACAATTAAGCTATAACTCTGGAACAGGTGTTTTAACATTTACCCAAGGAGATACAGATACAGTTTCAGAAGGTTCAAGCAATTTGTATTACACAGATGCCAGGGCAAACAGTGCAATTGATGCCAGGGTAACTAACACCTTTATCAATAATTTAAGTGGTGTTGTTGCAGATACATCCACGGCCCTAGCAACTGGAAGAACAATTGGAATGACTGGCGATGTTGTTTGGACATCTGCAAGTTTTGATGGGTCTGGAAATGTAACAGGAGCAGCAACCATACAAGCTGATGCGGTAGAGCAGTCAATGATTGCAGATGATGCTGTGGGTGCCGATCAACTCGCAGCAAGTTCAGTTGTTACGGCCTCAGTTGTTGATGATGCAATAACCCAGGCAAAAATGGCGGCCAACTCAATTGGTATAACAGAATTAAATGTAAGCGATGGCAGCAATGGCCAGGCTTTAAAAACAGATGGAAGCGGCAACTTATCTTTTGGATCAGTTACTGTTTCTCAAACATTAACAGTAGTTGGCCGTGCAGCCAATGTAGCAATAACAATAACAAGTGGAGTGCTGGGTGTTATAGCCAGATCTGGCACTATCAATGTAGGAGTATAAGATGAGTGATTTTTTCCCTTTAATAGTTGATGGCAGTGGAACGCCAGCAATCAAAGAGATCCCCAGCGGTGATGTATTGGATTTAACTGGTGTCACAGTTAAAGCTATTACTGTTGATGGTGTTTCATCCTTTTCAGATGGAACTGCTGGAGCTCCATCTATCACAAATACTGGCGATACTAATTGCGGATTATATTTCTCCGCAGCAGATACATTAGCATTTACAGCTGGCGGTGTTGCACAAGTTACTTTTGCAGATGGAGTTATTGCACCAGTTACAACCAATGATGTTGACTTAGGTACATCTTCATTAGAGTTTAAAGATGCTTATTTTGATGGAACTGTAACTTCAGATGCTTTTGCTGGCCCATTAACAGGTGATGTTACTGGTAACTTAACAGGTCAAGTGGCTACAGCTGCTCAAACTAATATAACTTCGATCCTGGCCACAGATTTAAAAATTGGCGAGGACGATCAAACTAAAGTTGATTTTGAAGATGCAAATCAAATTAATTTTTATGCAGATAACACCAAAAGAGTAACCATAGATGCAACTGGTTTAACTGTTAATTCTGGAAGTTTAGAAACAGCAAGCATAGATTACACAGATGGAGATAATGCACTGAACATTGAAGATGGCGGAACTGTTGCAGTTGTTAAAAATGCTAAAGGAACTTTAACCACAGACAATGATGGATCTTTTGATATGAGTGCATCTAATAATTTTAAATGCACTCCATCTGGTAACTTTACTCTTACATTTACCAATATTGTTTCTCAAAGCGGTAATATTTTATTAGTAAACTCTGGCGGCCATACAGTGGCAGCCCATGCAAATACAAAAGTTGATGCAAGCATATTGGCAACAATTTCAACAGCTGGAACATACCTAGTATCTTATTTTTCAGATGGCACTAATGTTTATTTAACTAACTCAGCTATATACACCTAATGAGTTTAATAAATTCTACAGCTATACCTTCGGCATCTGGTGATTATGCTATTGATAATTCTTTAAAGTTTGAACCCGATAATAGTGAATGTTTGAAATGGACTGACATAAGCACCTATGCAACATCTGCTAGAAAAAAGACTTTTAGTTTTAGCGTATGGTTTAAAATAACTGAACTTGGAGTACAAAGAACTATTTGGGCAAATGCTACCAATGGTTATCTTTTACTACAGGCAGATGGTCAATTAAAATGGCAACAAAGCTATGGTGGAACAATTAAAACTTTAAACACTAATAGACTTTTTAGGGATACTTCTGCTTGGTACAATGTCATTATTGCAGTTGATTCAACACAATCTACAGAAGCTAATAGAGTAAGACTGTATGTTAATGGGGTAGAAGAAACATCTCTAACTTCAACAACTTATCCAAGCCAAAACGCTGAGGCAGAGAATGTTTACCAAGACCATCATTATTTAGGTGCTTATACTGGCAACCAAATTTATTGGGCTGGTTATATGTCTAATGTAGCTTTTATTTCTGATGCACAAATAACACCATCTGCTGTTGGTGAGTTTGATGATGATAGTGGTATTTGGAAACCAAAGGCATATAGTGGTGGTAGTGCACCTAGTTATTTTTTACAATTTAAAGATAGTTCTGATTTAGGTACTGCAACAGGGTTAGATGCAGATACGCTAACTAACATAACAGCAACCGACCAAGCAACTGACACACCAACTTTAAATTACGGTACTTGGAACGCTTTGTTTCATGCAACTGGTGCAAACGATGGCTATCCTGGCGGGTTATTAATTAGCGAGGGAGCAACAGAGGCGGCAGGTATTTCTGGTTGGGATACTGCTTTATCTACTATAGCTGTATCACAAGGTAAATGGTATGCAGAGTTTTATATTACTGGTTCAGGCACACCTGTTTATACCATGATTGGGGCAGCACAAGCAGAACGATTTGATCTTGTAATAGCAAGTGGTGGTGTCTATGTAGGACATAGTGGCTCTAGTGGTTACAGTGTTTCTTTGTATGGTCAAAGTGGAAATGTCTTTCCAGCACAAGATGATGGTGGAACTGCTAATAAATTTAATGCAGGAGATTTAATAAGTGTTGCATTGGATATGGATAACCACAAAATATATTGGCGAAAAAATGGAACTTGGTTACTTTCTGACGATCCAGCAAGTAATAATGGCTATGCTATACCTTGGACTGGTGATACTTATTTCGGTGTATCTCAATATGATTCAGACAATAGTATTCAAGCAAACTTTGGTGGCTACCATGCTAATACAGTATCTTCTGGAAATGCAGATGCAAACGGATACGGAAACTTTGAGTATTCCGTTCCCAGCGGTTATTACGCCTTAAACACATACAATCTTAACGAGCACGGATAATATGGCTTATACAACAATAGACGACCCATCAGCGCACTTTCAAGGAACAGAGTACACGGGAACTGGTTCAGATAGAAGTGTTACAAATGCAGGTAATAGTGATTTACAACCCGATTTAGTTTGGATAAAAACTGATACCGCTTCTTCTCATATGTGGCAAGACAGCACTAGAGGAGTTACAAAATATCTAAGGTCTAATTTATCATCAGCAGAAGGTACTGCTAGTTCTGTAATACAAGCCTTTCAAACAGATGGCTTTAGTTTGCCCGCAGGTGGTGGCAACAATGTTAATGGTGAAGTAAGTATGAGTTGGCAGTGGAAATGTGGCGCAGGCTCTACTAGCACAAATTCAGACGGCGGAACAAACAGCACTGTTCAAGCCAATCAAACAGCAGGATTTACTATTGCCAAATGGCTTGGCGCAGGAAGTCTTACTACTACGACTATCGGACATGGTTTAGGTTCAGTTCCACATATGATAATAACCAAAAGACTAGGTGGAACAGCAGACTGGTGTGTTTATCACAGAGGTTTAACAAGTGGAAATTTTGTAGGATTAAATTTAGATTCAGCACAAACAACAGGTGATTATCCTTATGGAAGCACTGCTCCTACAAGTTCAGTTTTTCATACATCAAGCCAATTTCAAGCTACTGATAACTATATATCTTATTGTTTTACATCTATACAAGGTTATAGCAAGTTTGGTAGTTATAAAGGAAATGGAAATGCAGATGGGGTATTTGTTTACACAGGATTTAAACCTGCAATGATAATACTTAAAAATTATGCTAATGCAGGTTATAACTGGTGGATATTAGACAGTGAAAGAAGCACAATGAATCCTGTTACTGACTATTATTTTCCTAATTTGAATGTTGCTGAAGAACATTTAACATCGCTTCCGATGGACCTTGTTTCTAATGGTTTTAAATTTAGAACAAATAACACAGGTATAAATGGAAATGGGCATAGTTATATATTTGCTGCATTTGCTGAGAACCCTTTTGTGTCTAGTAGTGGAGTGCCTTGTACTGCAAGATAAATTAATTTAATTGAGGAAAAAAATATGTGGGCTTTAATAGAAAACGATGAAATTAGTAAGGTTTTAACAAAACCAAAATCATTAACTATTGGGGATATTCAATATCCGCAAAATATCTTTATGATTTGGTCAAGTGAAGAACTTGAAGCAATAGGTATATATGAGGTGGTTATAGATAATAGCAACTTTAAAAATCCTTCTTATTACATTAACACCGATCAATCTTTTGACTGGAATGGTTCTGCGGTTACTGCAAGTTATGGCGAAGCAACGCCTAAAGGATTAGACGATACAACTGATCCAGAGACTGGCCATATTACACATGGCCTTAAATGGAATCATAAAGAAGTTATTAAAAGACAAGCTTATGGTTTATTAGAGCCTAATGATTGGTATGTAATAAGGAACCAAGAAGCTGGCACTGAAATACCAGAGGCCTGGAGCACATATAGATCTGAAGTAAGAGCAACAGCTGAAGATATGCAAGGCAAAATAGATCTATGCAATTCAGTTGAAGAATTAGAATCCTTGTATCAATACAACGATGCAAAGCCGCAAGTAAGGCCCTTGGGTGAATGGCCACAATCTCCAGATAATTCTGTATAATTTAATTTTATAAATAACAAAAGGGAGTATTAATACTTATGAACGATAAAAATAAAAAAACAGAAGAAGTGGTAGAGGATCCAGTGGTAATTAACATTGAAGATGGAGAGGGCAATGTTAGATCCTGGAAACAATCAGAGTGCACAGAACATCAATTGCAGCTGATTAGAGAATTAGAGCCTATTTCTAAAGCCCTTGTAGATTTAGAAACTGAATTTGCCAGGGTAAACAGGGATAAGCAATATCGCTTAGATGATTTTATTGCAGCTGGCAATGAAGCCGAAGCTGCTAAACCAGAGGAAAAATAATTATGGATTTACTTATTATTAGTATAATTTTTGTTTTATTTCTAGGATTTTCAATCCGCAAATTTCAACCAGATCGTTGGGCCAAGATTAAACAATTCTTAAAGTTCTAATGCCTAACCCTAAACCCACAGCTGCAACAGTTCATACTGAACTTTTGGTACATGAAAAAGAATGTGCTGAACGCTGGAAAACTAATTTTAAGCAGCTGGACAAACTAGAAGC
>TARA_R100001443_G_scaffold117435_1_pt1 | contig 22487 bp, 33 predicted proteins | sample TARA_R100001443 | Tara Oceans TARA_R100001443 (sample SAMEA2622142) | marine metagenome | biome: marine biome (ENVO:00000447); feature: deep chlorophyll maximum layer (ENVO:xxxxxxxx); material: "saline water (ENVO:00002010), including plankton (ENVO:xxxxxxxx)" | depth 50 m
ACATGTTAATATTATGTCAATATTAATATGTTTTTTTGGGAAGAGGCATTCAGGAAATTCTCTGAGCAATTATTAAAATAATATGGGAAGATTAAAAAAACCAACAGCATTAAAAAAACAGGAAGGAACATTTAGATTTGATAGGGATGGGAATAAGTTAGAGCTTCCTTCATCTATGCCTGTACTACCTGATTATATAAGTGATCAAGCTAAAAGTTACTATCTAGCTACTGCATCAAAATTGCATAAGATGAATCTAATTAATGATGTAGATGATACAGCTTTAGTTCTTTTGGCAGAAGCATATGATGATTACAGGAAGGCTAAAGATTACATAGATAAACATGGAGATGTATATTCAGTAACTAATCAAGCTGGAGAGATTTTGTGGAAGATGCATCCTAAAGCTAGGATAATGAGTGAATCATGGTTAAGGGTAAAAAAGATGTTATCTGAATTTGGATTAACTCCTTCAGCTAGAGCTAAATTAAATGCAGTAGAAGATAAAGTAATTACATTAGATGAATTATTAAATGATTGATAAGAAGAAAGGAAATAGAGTAATAAATTTTATAGAGAGAATTTGTACTCATGTTGCAGGACCTAAAGCTGGAGATCCATTTATTCTAGAACAATGGCAGAAGGAAGATATTATACATCCTATCTATTCTAATGTAGATGATGAAGGAAACAGAATAAAGAAAGAGATATATCTAGAGATTCCTAGAAAGAATGGAAAATCAGCTTTAATGTCATGTTTAGCATTATGGCATCTTTTCGATCCTGATACAATTGGAGGACAAGTTATATCGGCAGCAGCAGATAGATCTCAGGCATCTATTATATTTAATGCAGCTAAACAGATATGCCTAAACTCTTCTGTTCTTATGCAGCAGACAAAGGTAATGCGAAACTCTATTATAAATTTAAAAACTAATACTAACTATCAGGTAGTTTCTGCTGATGCTCCTAGAAGTTTAGGGTTATCATGTACTGCTGTATTTATGGATGAATTACTAGCTCAACCTAACAGAGAATTATATGATGTTCTAAGAACTTCACAAGGTACTCATAAGAATCCGATATTCTTTAGTATCTCTACTGCTGGATATGATACAACATCTATCTGTTATGAAGTTCATGATTATACTAATAAAGTAAACAATGGAGTAATTCAAGATGTATCATTCTATGGAAAGATATACTCTGCATCTAAAGATGATGATCCATTTGATTCTGATACTTGGAAGAAGGCTAATCCTAATTATGGAATATCAGTACAGGAAACATATCTAGAGGAGCAATCTAGAAAAGCTAAGAACATAGGATCTACATTAAATTCATTTTTAAAATATCATTTGAATATATGGGTATCATCATCTGAGAGATGGCTTAAAGCAGGAGAATGGGCTATGTGTGGAGATACATTTGATAAGGATATGTTATTGGGAGCTGATTGTTATGCTGGATTAGATTTATCTAAATCTCATGATTTATCTTCATTAGTTTTATACTTCCCTGATGTAGATGGGAAAAATTATATCATTCCATTCTTTTGGATTCCTGAAGAAAGTATTAAGGGTAGATCCATGAAGAAGGGAGTTAATTATGATGTTTGGGAAAGAAATAAATTTATAGAAGCTACAGAAGGGAATGTTATAGATTATGGATTAATAAAGAAAAGAATCCTAGAGATTAATGATATGTATAATATTATTAGAATAGGGTATGATAGAAAGTATGCTACAGAATTAATCTTATCTTTGTTTAATGAACATGGAATAGATTGTTCAGAAGTAGCTCAAGGAAGTTATACATGGACACCAGCTATTGTAGAGATGGAGAATCAGATTAAGGCAAAAACTTTACAGCATGGAGGTAATCCTATTTTAACATGGAATGTAGATAATGCAGTAATATTGTTTGATGAGAATGATAATAAGAGATGGAGCAGAAGGAAATCATCAGAGAAAATAGATGGGATAGTAGCTTTGTGTAATGCAATGGTGGAATATCTTGATGACAGAAAATCAGATGATTTAGAAACAGAAATAGTATTTATATGATGACAGTAGAGTTCGCAATGATTAAAGGGTTATGCTTTGGTATAACAATGGATGACAATGAAGTTAGATTCTTTCTAGGAATCTTATATATAGGTTTAATATTTGAGTAAAAAAAAACTCCTCTAATATGAGGAGTTTCTTAGTTTAATAAGTTGATCTTTGAGAACATTCTTCTCTTCTTCTAACTTATCTAATTGCTTTTGATATGTACTAACAAAGCTTCTCAGTAAATCTTGATTATCTTTACTTAATCCTTTGTAAAGAATAATCATTGCTTTTAGTTTTTCATCTGCGTTCATAATAATTTATTTAGGGTTAAGGGAGCATTAAGCTCCCATTAATTATTTTAAAGAAGAAATATCAATATTATCTTTTTTAATAATACTATCTACTAATTCTTTTGTATTAGTAATAAATTCTTGTGATGGTATTGGTTGAATACAAAAAACATCAAGTAAAAATTGACATTGTCTTTTTCTATTATTTAATTTATCATCTTCAATAATAATTAATAATTTCTTTTTTAAATCGGTTAATAATTTTGTTGCAGTCATAATTTCTAGGGTTTTTTTTTTAATTATAGTGCTAAGATAAACATTCTTTGATAACTACCAAAATTATTTCAATCTTTTTTTAAAATATATACATATATTGCATAATTGTATAATTATACCTAGTTAAGTGTGGGATTACTAGATAGAATCAAAGGAGTATTCTCTCCTAAAAAAGAAGAAAGATTATGGAATAATACTACCTTTTTCTCTAATAATAATTCAGAAGTAGTTTCTTCTAAGGAACAAGCTATGAGCATTGCTGCTGTAACAGGATGCGTTAGAGCTATCTCTACAGCAGTAGCATCTCTTCCATTATCATTATACAGAAGAGAAGAAGATGGAGATAAAACATTAGAGAGATCTCATATATTATATAAATTACTTCATAGTACTCCTAACTCTATTAATACATCTTATACTTGGAGAGTACAACAGATGATTAATTTGTTGCTAGAGGGTAATGCTTATTCTGTTATAATTAGAAATAATCAAGGTATTCCTGTTGAACTGATGCCATTAGAATCTTCTAATGTTAGAGTTATTAAATATGAAGAGAGTATCTTCTATGAAGTTCAGGGAGTAGATCAGCCATTAAATAGTTTTGATGTCCTACATATATCAGGCTTATCATTCGATGGATGTTATGGTTATTCTCCTTTGCAGATGTATGCATCTACTTTAGGGCTAGGAGTAAAATCTAGAGAATATGCTTCTAACTATTTCTCTAATGGAGGTAATATATCAGGATATTTAAAATCTCCTTCTCCATTAAAGCCTGAAACTATTGAGCAGTTAAGATATAGCTGGAATCAAAAGTATTCAGGAATAGGGAATGCTCACACCACAGCAGTACTTCCTAATGGAATAGAATACCACAGAATGAATCTTACTCCTGCTGATTCTGATTTAATTAGACAAATGGAGTTTACTAGAGAAGAGATAGCATCTATATTTGCAGTTCCTCCTTCTCAAATTGGTATTATGAAAGATTCATCTAGTAGAGCTAATGTTGAAGAGCAGAGCATTATGTTCTATAGAAATTGTTTACTTCCTTATTTAGTAAACATAGAACAGGAGCTAAACAAAAAACTACTTAGAGATGATGAGAAGGAGAATCTATTCTTTGAGTTTAATGCTTCAGGTATACTCAGAGGAGATATAGAGAGTAGATATAATGCTTACAGTATAGCAAGGCAATGGGGTTGGCTATCTGCTAATGAGATAAGAACATTAGAGAACATGAATAAAGTTGAAGGCTTGGATGAGTTTCTTACTCCTCTAAATATGTCTGATGCTACTAAAGAAGATATAGATGAAGAATAATAATTTAGAAACAAGAAACATAGATATATCATCATTTGAAGTTCGTCAGGATGATAATGGTGATATGTTCATTGAAGGCTATGCATCAGTATTTGATAGCAAATCTAAAAATCTTGGAGGCTTCTATGAATATATAGATAGGAGTGCTTTTGAGAATACAGATATGTCTAATACAGTTGCATTGATTAATCATAGTAATGATTATGTATTAGGACGATCTCCTCAAACTCTACAATTAGAAGTAGATGAGAGAGGTCTTAAATATAGATTGCAATTAGGGAATCAGTCATATGCAAGGGATTTATATGAAAGCATTCAGAGAGGAGATATTAACTCTTCTTCATTTGCTTTTACAATTGCTAAAGGAGGAGATACGTGGGAGAAAAGAGATGGGGAGGTTATTAGAACTATTAGTTCTATTGATACTCTTTATGATGTTTCTCCTGTAACTACTCCAGCATATGCATCAGCATCAGTTAGTGCTAGATCCCTAGAACAAGCTGAATCCTTAACAGATAAAAAAGAGGAAGTAAAAGAGGTAACTCCTAAGAGTTATTATCAAAAGTTGAAACTTAGATTATTAAAAAAGAAAAACAAATGAACAGTTTAAAACTAAAAGAAGAGAGATCTTCAGTAATGGAAAAACTAGATACTCTAGTAAAATTAGCAGAAACAGAAAATCGTGAATTATCTGCTGATGAAAATGTAGATTTTGATTCAATGACTGAGAAAGTTGATGAGTTAAATAAAAACATTGAAAGAGCTGAAAAGCTAGAAAGCATTCAATCATCTTTGGCAGCTACATCAGGAGTAGATTTAACTCCTAAAGCTCCAAAAGAACAAACTCAGTATCGATTTACTGATGCAGTTAAAGCTGCTTATACAGGTCGTATGGAAGGGTTAGTTAAGGAAATGGATGCTGAAGCTCGTTTAAATGAGCCAAATCGTTTAATTCGTGGAGTTGGTATTCCTATGGGAGTATTACAGCAGAGAGCTGATGCTAATGCAGTAGCAGTTCCTCCTGTAGAAATTGGATCTTATACAGATCAGTTATTTGCAAATTCTGTGCTTCGTGAGGCAGGCGCAAATATTTATACAGGATTGACTGCTGATAGAAAGATGCCAATAGTACAGAATGTGCGTTCTGTATGGAAAGCAGAATCTACATCTGATGTTACAGAGGTAGAAGCTAAAGGTGATTTAACTTCAGTTACTTTAGATCCTAAGAAATTAATTTCTGTTGTAAATATGACATCTGAGTTACTTACTCAGAATACAGGAGCTGAAGCAGCATTTAGACGAAACATGGCAGCATCTCAAATAGCATCTTTAGAATCAGCATTGTTAGCTGCATCTGATCAAGGTTCAGGCGCTCCTGAATCTATTTTTGCAGATGCTACTGATATTACAGGTGATGCATTAACTGCTGCTATTGCTTACACTATGGAAGGTAATTTAATTGGTGCAGGAGTTAATCCAGCTATTGCTAGATTAGGATTTTTATTTAATGCTGATGCATTAGCTACTGCTAAAGGACTAGCTGCTGTATCTTCAGTATCTCCTTTAGTTGATCCTATTGCTAAAACTTGTAATGGATATAACTACTATGTATCTTCTAATGTTGGTAATGGTGGATCTGCAGCAGATCAAATTTTGTTCGCAGATTTCAGCCGATTCCATGTGGGAGTATTTGGATCTTTAGATTTGTTATTCGATCCATACAGTTTAGCTGGTGCAGGGCTTGGAAGAATTGTTGCTAACTCTATGTTTGATGGAGTTGCTACTACTCCAGCTTCTATAGCTAACAAAGTTACATCATAATAACTGATTATTAATAAAGAGGGGGAGGAAACTCCTTCTCTTTTATATTTTGTTCAATGGGATATAATTATGTATCATATGCTTTAGGAGTGCCATATAATGCAGGTACTCCATATCAATTAGGGAGATATTTTCAAGATGGAAATGCTGATGCTGTTGCTTTAACAGTAGCAGAGGTAAGAGAGCATCTTAGAATTACTGTTGTAGATTCAGGAGAAACTACTTATTTAACAAATTTAATAAATGTAGCTACTGAAATGGTGCAGAATTATACAGGGATTATTTTAATAAAAACTCAATTTGTATTGCAGCTTCCATATTTTCTAAATAGAATAGATATTAATAGAGGTATGGTTAATAATGTTATTGATATAAAATATCATGATAGTTCTAATAATTTACAAACATTAAACTCATCTAATTATCTTGTATCTGATAATGATGATGATATGTTAGAACAATCTATTTTTCCTGCTTATATATTACCAGCAGATAATTATAATTATCCTGATACTTATCCTAGAATGGATGCAGTTAAAATTACATTTAATGCAGGATGGGATGCTAGTATTCCATATGCAATAAAACAAGCAATGTTTTTAATTATTGGAGAGCTTTACACTAACAGAGTAAACAGAGTTCACACTATGCCTACTCTAGCAGAGTATTTATTAAATCCATATAAATTAGCTACTATATAATGTCTAATGAAATTAATATAGGTGATTTTTCTGATTTAGTTTACTTAGAGTTTGCAGCTAAGAGTAATGCTAATGATTATGGAGAATCTACTAATTCATGGACTGCTCATAGTACATTATGGAGCAAGATAGAATATCTATCAGGATCTTCTGATATAGGAAATCAAGTTGAACAAAATATAACTAAGATAAAAGTAACAGGTAATTATATTGATTATAAAGATTTATTAGCTAATCCTTATCTATATAGATTAAAAATTAAAGATCCTACGGATACTACTTTCTTTTATTTTTTTATTACTGAAGTAAAGCCTGTAGGATTTAGAAATAGAGAATTTATAGAGATATATTCAAAAGGTAGAGTATAATGAGTGCTAACTTTGGTAAAGATCAGTTTACTCTTAAAGTAGATAAAAATCAAGTATTAAACATTGATAAGATGCTTAGAGAGATTTCAGCAGTAATGGAAAAACCTAAATATAAGAGGTTTAGAACTAATTTAGCTAAAGCTGGAGGTAAGATTATACAGAAGGAGATTAAGAAGAGAATACCTAAAAGAAAATCTCCATTAGGAGTAACAGGGAGATATAGTACTCCTAAAGTATCAGGTAAGTATAAAGCTCCTAAAGGATATGGAGTATTAAGTACTTATCAGCCTGTAGGAACTGCTAAGAAATCGGTTAAAGTTTTTCAATCTAGATTAAACAGGAGATATAATGATGTTACTGTAGGACCTCTAACTAAGAGGAATAATAAAAATCCTAAATTTGATGGATGGTATGTTAGATTCTTAGAACAAGGAACTAAGCTAAATCAATCATGGCAATTAGGAGGACAGCCAATAAGAAGAGCTGTAGCTTCAGGAGGGAGAACTGCATTGAGTACAATGGAGAAAATGTTAAAAGATAAATTTAATACTGTTCAGAGTACTTATGCTAGTAGGTAAAGTTATATATAATATATTATCTAATAATGGTAATGTTAGTGGTGTAACTACTAATATAAAGCCTGTATTCTTCCCTGATCCAAACAAGGCTCAAGATTCTGAAGTGGTAACTCCTTCTATAGTATATGAAGTAACTAATACTGATACTACAGATGTAAAAGGACAAGTATCTCCTGTAGATGTATATCAAGTATTAGTAACTATTTTGCATGATGATTATTCTTCAGCTACATCTTTAGCAGAATTTGTAAGAACAGCATTAGATCATGTATCAGGGACATATAACACTATAAAAGTAGATAGTATCTTTTTTATAGATTCAGACGATAACATAATTCAAAAAACTCATCAAGGACAATCTGCTATATTTGTAATAGAGCAATTGTACAGAGTGAGAGTAAAAAGATAAAACAATGAAGATATATTTCATAAAAAAATATTCTAAGATGTTTAAACCTATGAATGTGGGAGATTCTGCTGATGTTTGTAATCAGTCGGCAGAAAAATTAATTGATGAAGGGTTTGCAGTATTAGAATGGGATAACAAGTATTTAAAAACAAAAAAAGAAAAAAAGTAAAAAATGGCAACAAGTAATATTTTAAATGGAACAGATATAGGGTTATATATATCGACATCATCAGGAGGAACTTATACAGCAATAGCTTTCTCTCAAGATGCATCTCTTTCTCTAGCAATGGATACAAGAGAAATAACTAACAAAGCATCATCAGGTTATAGAGAGTTGCTAGAATCTACTCGTTCAGGATCTGTATCAGGGAATTTCTTTTATGCAGAAAAAGATTCTTCAGCAGCAGCAGTTTATGGTTTTGATGATTTGTTTGGATATTTTAATGGCAGAACTAAAATATATGTTAAGATAGCTACAGCAGAAACAGGAGATAAATACTATACAGCAGCAGGATATATGACTGCTCTAGAAGTATCAGCTCCTGTAGAAGATAACGCTACTTGCTCCTTAACTATAGAATTAACAGGTGCTATTACTGAAGGAACAAATTAATATTAACTAAATATAAATCATGCAAACAGTTACATTAAATGAAAAAGAATATCCTGTTCACTTTGGGATAGGAGCTTTGAGAAAGTTTACATCTAAATATAATATTCCTTTATCAGTATTTAGTGGAGGAGATTTGATGGATAAAATAACTTTTGATGATCTTATAAATTTAATATATATAGGTTTTCAAGAAGGACATAGAAAAGCAAAAAAGAAATTTTCTTTAGATGTTGATGGGTTAAGTGATTTAATAGATGATAATCAGGGAGCTTTAAATGGTATTATGGATGTTTTCGGAAAATCAATGCCATTCTCTGAGGGAAAGTAGAAGAGGCTTCAGGAGGGGATAATTCCTCTTCTGAGCCTATTACTTTTGATTATATAGACAAACAGGGATTAGGAGTTTTAAGATATTCTCCTAATGTTTTAGATGATTTAACATTCAGACAATTTGATAATGCTTTAAAAGGGTATTATCAAGCAGAAGAACATAGAGAGAGGGCTGAATGGATTAGATGTAGATGGCAAACTACATTGCTATTAAATGTACATTTAGAAAAAAAGCACAAAGTAAAACAAACAGATTTAATCAAATTTGATTGGGAAAGTAAACATAAAAAAATGACATCTGAAGATATTAAGGCTTTAGGTAATAGATTAAAAGATTTCTAATGGCAGAATCTAGATTAAATGTACTTGTAGGAGCTAAGATTGAAGGTCTAACTAAGGGACTAAAGAAGGCTCAAAGATCTATGAGGAAATGGAGTAGAAGTACTGAGAGAATGGGTAAATCTCTTTCTACTTCTCTTACTCTTCCAATGGCAGCATTCGGAGCTGCATCTTTAAAAGCATTTGATGTTCAAGCTAAAGCAGAAGCAGGATTATTTACTGCTTTAAAAGGTAATGAACAAGCATTTCAAAGATTAACTAAACAAGCCCAAGAATTTCAAAAAGTATCTTTATTTAGTGATGAAGAGATAATACAACAACAGTCATATCTAGCTTCTTTAGGAATGACTGAAGAACAGATTAATAAAGTTATATCTGCATCTATTGATTTGGCTGCTGGTACAGGTCAAACTTTAGAATTCGGTGTAAAAAACTTAGCAAAAACTTTTGCAGGATTAACAGGTGAATTAGGTGAATCAATACCTGCATTAAAAGAATTAACTACTGAGCAGTTAAAGGCTGGTGAAGCAGTTGGTGTTATTGCAGAGCAATTTGAAGGGAGAGGTATAGCAGCAGCTAAATCAGGAGCAGGTGCTTACCAACAGTTAGGAATGGCTATAGGAGATTTTACTGAACAAGTAGGAGAGGCATTACTTCCATTAATGGAGCCATTAAGAGAAAAGTTAGAATCATTAACTACATTTTTAAGCTCCTTAACTAAAGAACAGATTGAAAATGGAATACAATTTGGATTATTTATTGCTGCTATTGGCCCTGCATTAATTATAATATCTAAACTCATTACAGGTATTAGTGGAATATCAACTGCTTTTATGTTCTTATCTGCTACAGTACTTCCTGCAGCTATAACTGCATTTACTTCATTATTTGCATTATTACAAGCCAATCCATTATATAGAATAGCAGCAGGTATAGCTTTGTTAGGGATTGGATTAGTTGCAATGATTACAAGTGAAGAAGAAGCTGCAGATACTACAGAAGAATTATCAGATGAACAGAAAGAACTAAATAGAATATTAGAAGAAGCTAAGAAAAGAGCTGATGATTATAATTCATCATTAGAAGATACTCAGACAGAATTACAAACTACTACTACTAAAACTAAAGAATTAACTACTGCTTCATCAGATTATGCTGTCTTGCTTCCTTCTATTGCAGAACAATGGGGATTAACTTTTAATCCTATAAATAAAGGTATTAGTAAAATTACAGAGAGTACTCGTACTATGGGACAGGTAATGTTTGAGCAGTTAGATGGGATTGTAGATGCTGCTATGACAACAAAAGATTCATTTAAAGTATTTGCAGGGCAAGTAATACAACAAATGGTTAGAATGATAGCTAAAGCAGCAATATTGGCAGCATTGTTATCTGTTATATTTCCTAAATCTGCATCAGGTGGAGCTAGTTTTATGAAAAACTTCGGAAATTTAATGAAAGGAGGCGGTATGTTTGAAGGTAAAGCAGTTGGAGGATTTGCTAGTGCTGGTACTCCTTATCTTGTAGGGGAACATGGGCCTGAATTATTTACTCCTTCAGGATCATCAGGAGGGCATATTAGTTCAGCTTCACAAACTGCTAATATGATGAATATCCCTGATGTAAGAATATCAGGAGAAGATTTATTAATAGTTTTTGATAGAGCTAACAAGCACAGAAATTCATTAGGTTAATATGGCTTATAAAAATTATACTGCTACATTTTATTCTGAAAGGAATAATAGATTTGATTTAGAATTATGGAGTAAATCTGATTCTTCTACAGGCAATACATTTGATACAGGAAAAGGAGGTTTTAGGTTATCATATAAAGGAAGTGATAACAGAAGAGATACAGTTATGCCTTCAGAACTTACTTTTCAATTTATAGTTCAAAATGCTACACAACAGACATTCCTAACTACTTTATTAGCAGCAGATGATGGTGAGTATTTTTTAGTAGCTCGAAGAAATTTTGTTATTATATGGTTTGGAAATCTTAATTCAGGTTATGATTCTATAGAAAATGATGTTTTTCCTTATGAAATAACATTAAAAGCTAATGATTTCTTAGGGGAATTAATGAATGATAAAACTTATTTTGATATAAGTGATACTCCTCTTTTAAAAATAGGCGAAGCATTGTTAGGGTATTATATTTCTAGAACACAAATTTATGCTAATTTTTTATCTGATGTATTTCCTAGAGGTAACAATGAATTAATATTTTTTACTAATAATAGATGGACAGGAGATAATGTTTTTTCTAATGCTGATACATATAATAGATTCTTTATGAATTATGTAGATTCTAGATTATTTGAAGCAGGATCTAATGAAGTAGGGAAATATTATAAATCAGATGCATTTCAAGAAGTTTTGAAATGTTGGGGGATGAAGATGTTTATCGCAGATGGTAGGGTAATGGTTATTCAACCAGCAGGATATATAGATAATACAACAAAAATTCAAAGACTTCCTCATGATGGATCAGGTGATTTAATTATAAATACTACTATAGATGTAGATAATAGACAGAATGCATCTAATGATTCATCAGTATCTCCTACAGTAGATTCAGGATTTACAGGTACTTCATGGCTACAAAATCCAGCAGATTTTACTACATGGAGTTCATCAGGATCTGTTACTTCTATTACTGCTACTTCATTTAATATAGCTCTTAATACTACATATATGTATGTAGATTTAACAGAAGGAGATTATAGAGTTTCTTTTTCACAAAATGATGTTACAACAAAAATAGTTTATGGTAATACATCATCAGCAGACAATGAATTATTAACTAGATCAGGAGAAGCTAATTTTAGTATAGGTGCTAGTGGAGGAAGATTAAAAATAATGGCTACTACTACAGGAACTAAAACTGTAGAGTTTATAGGTTTACAAAAGGGTAATTTTGAACATAGAAGATTTTTAACAGGGCAGAGATGGAGGTATTTAAGACCAATATCATCTGTTACAGGAACTTTTAATCATGGACAATCATCAGCAGTTGCTAATAGTAACTTTCCAGCTTCTACTGATACATCTGTTACTACATCTATATATTCTACTGCATTAACTAATATAGGAGCTTTTTCTACTGCCCAAGCTGATAATATACAGATGCAGATTAATGTATTTTATGCAGAAAAATTTGATTATCTATCAGCAGCAGATAATTTTACTCATATAGGAGGGACATTAACACTAAAGTTAAAGTTAGGAAGTTTATATTTATCAGGCACAGTAGGAGGTGATTTAACATGGGAATCTTCAGATAGTTCTTTTACAGTTAATGTACCTATTGCATTAATAGAAAATAATTTTCAGTCAGAGTTTACTGTACAAACAGCAATGAATGCATATTGTAATTATTTTAAAGCAAACTCTACATTACCTATATTCTTTTCAGGAACAGGATCTATAGGAGCTATAGGTATAAATCAACAGATTGATTTACCTAATTTATCTGTTGGTGGTAGTGTGGATTTACAATTTGTTTCAGCTACTGTAAATTATTATATTAATCCTGATACATCTAATCCTAATACTGCTCCTACTCCATTAACTCCTACAAAAAATAATCTATCTTCTTTATGGCTTACAGGATCTAATTTTGCAGGATATGGAGATGTAAGAAATTTCTTATTAAATTTTGAAGGAGAACAAGGAAGCAATGGAATACAATTTTCAGCATCTACAGGATTAGATAATTTTCAAAATGAAGATTTTGGAACTTTAAAATTAGGTACTACAGGAGCAGAAGATTCATATTTAAATGCTATTAGAGTATTAGATTCATCAGGTACTTCTATTTCTGTTCCTGACAGTATTCAAATAGAGGGAGCAGGTACTACTTATAATATGAGTAGTTTATTACTTGAAGAGTATTTAGCTCCACAAACTCAACCATTAAAAATTATAGAAGGGGAGTATTATGTTAATGATTTTTCTGCATTTAAAACTATAGTATTAGATTCTGAAAAATATGTTTTTATACAAGGAAATTATATTGCTGAAACAGATACAGTATCAGGAAGCTGGTATAAAATGTCAGCAGCTAGTTCTACAATAACAAATGTTGAAACTACTACTATAAATCCTCCTGTTCCTTCGCCTCCTCCTCCTAATCCTCATGATACTACAGGAGTAATTATTAATAGTATTTTTAATGAAGTACATCATTTAATAATAGATCCTACAATAAAAAGAAATTTAGATACAGGAGGAAAATTATTACTTCAGGATAATTTAATAGATTTTGTAAAATATAATTCTATAGGTTTATCTAATGGAGTATTAAATTCTGCTGCTTCTAAAGTACAATTAATAAATGCATCTAGATCTGCATTATATGATAATCAAAAATTAGTATTATGCAGACCTGATTTAAGTTTCCCTATAGTATTAACTAAAGATGGAGCATCTACTACATCAGCTACAGATATAAATGTTGATTCATTTACTCCTTCTGTAGAATATCCAAAGGGAAGTATATTATCTTTACTTCCTTATGATTTAACTAATGTAATTACAGGAGGAGGTGGAGGTACTCCAGCAGGATCAAATACTCAAGTACAATTTAATGATGGTGGTGCTTTTGGTGGTGATAGTGGATTAACTTATAATAAAACTACTGACACATTAACTACTACTAACTTAATAGCAGCAGATTTAGATGTTACAGGATCAGCTAATGCTTTAACTGTTAATTGTGATGATGGAAATGTTGGAATTTATGTTATTAGTACTGATAATGTAGCATCTATTAGATTTGAAGATAATGGGACAAATGATGTTATTTTAGCAGGAGCTGATGGGGATGATTTTATTATTCGTTCAGATGATGGAGGATTTAAAGTTAAAACTCAAGAAAATGGTGTGACAGCTTTAGATTTAGATAGTAGTGGTAATTTATCTTTAACAGGTAATATTATACCAGACTTAACATATATTAAAATACTACCTAGAGATTTTATAGCTGATGATGTTGGTAGACCTTTAATGATAGATGATACAGGAAGTGATAGATGGCTAAAATCTAATAGCACAGCAAAAATGTACGCATCTATAGAAATACCTATAGGCTTTAAAGCTACAGCAGTTGAAATATATGGAAGTGGTACATCTTCTTTTACAGTTTATGAGGCTGATATAAATAGTGATACAGTAACAAGTAAAGGGACAGGTAATATAGGAACTCCTTTAAACTCAACAGATGTAACTACTGATGCTACTAATTATTTATTAATAGAATTAGCCCAAACATCTACAGAGAAAGTATATGGTGGTAAAGTAACTATAGCAAAATTATAAATATGGCATTAGGAAATAAAGAATCAGGAAGAATACATAATAAATCAGGTAGAGATTTAACTAAGATGAGGGATAGCTATACTAATGATAAGCATATAGATTTAACTAGCTTTGAGCCTGAAGCAGCTTTACTACATCAGCTACAATTAATGCAGAATGATATTGATGAGCTGAGAAGATATATTAAAAGCAATGAAATAGCTAAAGAGATAGATGCTAGTAATCTCCCAACATCAAAACCTAGAACAAGAGGGTTATTATATAATGACAGAGGAACAATAAAAGTATCATAACATGGATAGAGATACAACAGAAATATTATTAGCTAATACAGGAGCATTATCTATTAGCTTTACAGATATACATGAAGCATTACAGATATTATCTCTATTAGCAGCATTAACATTCACAGTATATAAATTTATAAAAGAAGTAAGAAATGGAAATTCTACTAAGTAATTGGGGAGAAATATTAATAGGATTAATGGCTTTTGTTAAAGTATTAGTTAATGTAACTCCTACAGAAAAAGATAATAAGATCTTCGGATATTTAGATGATTTAGTTAATATTATTGTTAAAGATAAAATATCTGAAAATGGACAAGAATAAAACTGCTGAAGAATTAGCTGAAGAAATATTTGGAAGTTGGATAAAAGATTTGACAGATGAAGAAACTAACGAAGATTAATTTATTATCATCTATAGCAGATGTATTCAAAGAAGGGCAGAAGCAGAAGAAATGGAGTGCTAAGAGGTCAATTAGTGGTGTATTATGTGCTGCTGTTATATCAGATATTAGTATTAATGGGATTAGCTGGGAGAATGTATTATTAGCATTTATTTCAGTACTTCCTTTATGTTTTAGTGTATTTAAAAATGAGAGCTGTAATAATTCGTCTTGCAGAAGATAACAAGCAAACTCTAGGAGAGTTTATTTTATATGATGGTATAGAAAGGGTTTTTAGTTGTAAAACTCTAGAGCTTCCTTTTGTAATGAATGCTCCTTTTATAAGTTGTATTCCTAAAGGTATTTATGAAGTTATTCCAAGAAACTCTCTAAAGTATAAAAATCATTATCATATAATAGGAGTTCCTGATAGAGATTTTATATTAATTCATGTCGGAAACTTTAATCATCAAACAGAGGGATGTATTTTAGTAGGAAAAAACTATGCATATATTAATGATGATGATTATTTTGATATAACACATTCTAAGGCTACAATGACTAAATTATTATCTAAAGCTCCTGATGGATTTATATTAGAAATAATATGAAAAACATTTTAATAATAGGGGATATTCATGAGCCTTTCTGTATAGATGGATATTTAGAGCATTGTATATCTGTACAGAAGAAATATAAATGCAGAGAAGTTATATTTATAGGAGATGTAATAGATATGCATTACTCCAGCTTCCACAATTCTGATCCTGATGGTTATGGAGCAGGAGAAGAGTTAGATAGAGCTATAGCAAAGATTCAGAAATGGTATAAAGCCTTCCCTAAAGCTAAAGTTTGCATAGGGAATCATGATGCTATAGTAAGGAGAAAAGCATTTGATTCAGGGTTATCAGCTAGATGGATTAGGGATTATGATGAGGTATTGGGAGTAGAAGGATGGGATTTTAAAGAACATCATAAGATAGAAGATATTCTCTTTGTTCATGGTACAGGCTCATCAGGAAGAAATGGAGCAGCTAATAGATGTTTACAATTTTCATCAAATGTAGTGCAAGGGCATATTCATACAGAAGCATCTATAATATATTCAGGTAATTATTTTTCCATGCAGACAGGTTGTGGAGTAGATCGTAAATCTTATGCAATGGCATATTCTAAACATTTTTCTAAGACATATAAACTCTCATGTGGAGTTATTACAAAAGATAAAATTCCTATTCTCATTCCATTTTGTTGAAAAAACTTTTGATTATTCGCATTTAATAATATATTTGCAATATGAAAAAAGTAAAATTATTAACTCCTGAAGGAGAAAAGGATATTATTTGCCCAGCTTATTTTAAAGATGATACTGTTGAAGATGCATTGTATTTATATAAGATACATGAATCTAATAATGATGTTAGCTGTACTCGTATAAAGATTATACAGATAGATGATTTTTATTCTTATGAGATAGCATCTACTAATGTAATAACAGCATTATCATACAAAGAATCTAATATATTAGAATGGGCTGCAGGTCTTGGAAAAGTAACTGATTTTTTAACTAAATTTATATAACATGAATTTTTTACCTAAAGGCTATGAAGTGCCTAAAACTTCAAAAGGTGGATATTTTAAATTCTTAAAAGGTGATAATACCTTTAGAATATTATCTAAAGCAGTAGTAGGATATGAAAATTGGTCTAATGGGAAGCCTATTAGATTTAGAATGACTGATAACCTTCCTCCTGCATCTGATTTTGACAATGATAAACACAAACATTTTTGGGGATTGGTAGTATATAACTACAGAGATAAATCTGTTAATATATTACAATTAACACAGTCATCTATTCAGAATGAAATATCTGCTTTATCTAAGGATGAAGATTGGGGAGATCCTATGAAATATGATATTAAAGTTACTAGAACAGGAGAAGGCTTATCTACAGAATATACTGTATCGCCCAAGCCTCACAAAGCATTATCTAAAGATGTTAAAGATGCTTACAAGAATACTCCTGTAGATTTAACTGCATTGTTCACAGGTGATAATCCATTTGTAACTAAAGAATTAGTAGAGGATGACCTTCCATTCTAAATATACTCCATTAAGTTATAGCAGTTTAAAGAGTTTCTCTGTATCTCCAGCTCATTTCTTATCTTATAAGAATAGAGAGAGAAAAGATACTCCTGCTATGGCTCAAGGAAGGCTAATACATAAGTTGGTATTAGAGGAAGATTTATTTCTAGATGATTATTCTGTATGGGATGGAAGAAGGGCAGGAAAAGTATGGAATCATTTTAAGGAGGCTAATCTTGATAAACAGATAATAAAACAAAGTGAATTGAATGATGCTATTAATGTAAAAAATAGTGTATTCTCTCATAGTAAAGCATCTGAATTATTGTCAGGAATAAAAGCCACAGAAAAATATTTTAAAGGAACTATAGAAGGAGTAGAATTTCATGGATTTATTGATGGTTTGGCTAATGATTATATTTTAGATTTAAAAACTACTGTATCATCTGAGCCTCACAAATTTCAGAGAGATTCTTGGAATATGAAATATCATCTACAAGCTGCTATCTATTGCAGATTGATGGATATATATGATTATTATATAATAGCAGTAGAGAAGAATCCTCCTTATGCAGTATCTGTATTTAAACTTGATACAAAGCTACTAGAATATGCAAACTCAGAGTTAGAAAAACTAATACAGCAGTTTAAAGAATGGAAGGGAGAGAATAATGCTTATGACCATAGAATTGCTTTAAATTATTTTCATTTACAATTACCTGAATATTTAAGATGAAGATATTAGAATTATTTGCAGGATCTAGAAGTATAGGTAAAATAGCAGAAGCTAGAGGTCATAAAGTTTTTAGTGTTGATGTAAAAGATTTTGAGGGAATAGATTTATCTATAGATATAGAAGATTTAACTCCTGATATGATTCCTTTTAATCCTGATATGATATGGGCATCTCCTCCATGTACTACTTATTCTATAGCTGGGATTAGGTTTCATAGACCTAACAAAAAACATCCTCAGAGAACATGGAGTGATTTTGCATATAAATCTGATAGGCTTGTTAAAAATACACTAAAAATAATAAAACATTTTAACTGTATTTATTACATAGAAAATCCAAGAGGATTATTTAGAAAGCAATCATTTATAAAAGGCATACCTAGAACTACAGTTTGGTATTGTAAATATGGAGATATTGCAGCAAAACCTACAGATATATTTACTAATAATTTATACTCTATATTTAATCCAAATGGATGGATTCCTAGAGATGAATGTCATAATGGTAATATTAATTGTCATCATGAGCCTGCTCCTAGAGGTAATAGAACAGGTACACAGGGAAAAAAAGGAAATTATGAAAGATCTAAAATTCCATCAGAATTATGTATAGAGATTATAAAATCAACAGAAAAAAAAATATATATCAATGAACTTACCTAAAGATTTAAAAGAGCTGAATGCATTTGCATTTGAATTGAATTGTGGAAAATATTCCTCTGTTCCTGATTTTGCTGTTCCTAGAACAAACTATAAAGATAAAACATCTAATGAACTTACTAAGGCTATAGTAGTAGATTTTAAAATTAGAGGAGGTATAGCTTACAGAATTAATACTATGGGAGTTTATGATGGTAAAAGAGGGCAATGGAGAAAGGGAGGAATGAGAAAGGGAATACCTGATATAATAGGTATTATAAATGGTCAATTCTTCGGTGTAGAGGTTAAGATTGGAAAGGATAAGCAATCTGCTGATCAGAGAGTGATAGAGGTAGAGATTAATGATGCTGGAGGTATATATTATATAGCTAGGAACTATAATGATTATGCTGAATTTATGAATAGTATGTATATATAAGATATGAATACAACAATATTCCCAAACATAAAACAAACTACAGGAGGCATAGATGTACCTATATCTAAAGTAATGGATGGTATTAAAAGAGGAAGATGGAAAGCTCCTATAGAGAAGCTGAGAGAATCAGGAGATAAGAGTATAAAAACATCATTACCTTATTTTACAGGTTCAGGTACATTTTCCAAAAGAAATGACAAGGGACTGAAAGAGCATAATGATAGGATTATTATAGACATAGATAATATACCTAATCTAGAAGATATTAGAGGGCTGTTATCTTTAGATCCTTATACAGAATATCTATTTATATCATGTTCAGGGAATGGATTGGCTGTAATAGTAAAGATTAAAGGTGATAAGCATAAAGAAACATTTTTATCATTGCAGAGGTATTATATGGAAACATATGGGATAGAGGTAGATAAGGCTTGTAAAGATTTATCTAGGCCTAGATATATTTCATATGATCCTCATTTATTTTTTAATCCTACTGCTAAAGAATATACAGATGTAGAAGAAAGTAAACAGATAAAAATTCAGGAGGTAAAACCAAAGAAAGTATTATCTCCAGCTAAGAGAGTTTTAGGGTACTCTCATATAATAAAGAATGCTGTAGAGATGGTACTTTCTGCTCCTGATGGTGATAAGCATAAAGTACTCCTATCTGCTGCTAACCTCATGGGGGGGTATGTCGCAGGTGGAGTACTTGATGAAATTGAATGTGAAGGAGCTTTAGTAGATGCTATTTCACAGAGGAATCCTAGAGATTTAGATGGAGCTATTCGTACTATTATAGATGGTATTAATAATGGTAAACTTCGTCCTCTTTATATTGAAGATACAAAAAAAGATTTTAAAAAACTAGCGAAATCTCAATCTGTAGAAGATTATGCTAGAGCATTGAATAGAGCTGGTAATAATTGGACTAACTCAGATGTAATAAAATGTGGTGAAATGTTTGAGTTAGATGGCTCAGATATTAGAGTTATATTTAATAATGTATTTTCTAAATATAGAGATGAATTTAATTTAGATAATAAGCCTATGATAGTAAAGGTGGAGCATTATCTGAATAGCAAATATGAGTTCTTATCTAATGAAATAACACAAACTACAGATTTTAAAAAGAAAGAAGAAAAAGATTTTAAATTACTTAATATTAATGATGTCTATAGAGATCTCCAGCATTCAGGATTTAAGTTTGGATTAGATAGAATTAAATCATTACTAAACTCTGATTTTGTCCCTAGCTATAATCCATTTATTGAATACTTTATTAATCTAGAAGATTATAAAAAAGATGAGCCTGATTATATTAGACAATTAGCAGAGCATATATCTACAGATGATACTGAATATTTTGTAGAGATGTTTAGAAAGGCATTAGTGAGATGTATTGCCTGTAGCTTATATAATAAAGAGAATAGAATAGTTTTTGTATTGGTAGGAGAGAAACAGGGAACAGGAAAGAGTACATTTCTAAGGTACTTGAATCCATTCGGTAATAAGTACTATACAGAATCTCCATTGGCTGATAATAAAGATACAGAGTTTAGATTCTCAGAGAACTTTATATATAACTTAGAGGAGCTATCATCTCTCTCATATGTAGAGATAAATAAGCTAAAAGCTATTATATCTAAATCTGTAGTTAAGGAGAGGAAAGCATATGCTGTCAATGAAGTAGAACAGCCTAGAAGATGTAATTTCTTTGGATCAACAAATAGAACTGATTTTCTAGCTGATATAGAGAATACTAGATGGCTATGTTTTGCAGTATTAGATATTAACTTTTCTTATACATCTATTAATATTAGTAATGTATGGCGACAGGCTTGGCAGTTATATAGAGATGGCTTTAATTACCAGCTAACTAATGAAGAGGCTAATAAGAGAGAATCTATTAACAAAGATTTTGAGGTTGTAACTTCTGAGAGAGAGCTGATTATTAAGAACTTTAGAATAGTTCCTGAAAACTCAGGGCAGTTCTTATCTAATACAGAGATATTACAGGATTTAGTAGCTATTTCTGAGAGCAAAATACGATTAACTACATATAATGTATCTAGAGCTATGAAACAGCTAGGATATGCAGCAGGAAGAAAATCAGTAGATGGTAAACAGTTAAGAGGCTATTATGTGGGTAGAGTATCGCAAATGGAGAAATTAACTGAGGATGAATGGGAAACACCTTTCTAAGATGACAAAAGAAGAACAGATAGATTTAATATTAATGTTAGCTACATATAAGAGCTTTAATGAGCAATTATATAATCTAAAGGGTAAACATTCAGGAATAGTAAAACAATGGTTTAATAGGCTTATTAGTACAGCTAATAACTATGAGAAACAGATTAATAAGAACTTTGATATAGATGAGGAAAGATTAGAGGTAGTATATGATTCTATAACAGACCTTATATATATGATTAAAGAACAAACTAAAACAAAAATAGATGAGTAATTGGGAGGATTGGTGGGATTATTTGCCATATCATCCAGCAAATCAGACAGAAGATGATGATTATGTCTATGAGGAAGATGCTGAAGATGAGGATGATACAGGTGAATTAGACACAAGACACAAGAAATAGAGAATAAAAAGAGTTTATTTTTCTTTATATATTATATATATATACTAAATATTATTAATAATATTATAAAGATATGGCTAAATAGTACTACAGCCTTTATAAACAAAGGGATTAAAATTAGACACAAGACTAGACAAGACTAGACAATTAGACACAATGAGAAAGATTAAAACATTACGAACAGAGAAACTAACAGAAGCATTAGATTTTACATCTAAGCTAATGAATGTATGTCCAGCAGATATATTAGGATTAAGTAGGGAGAAGAATATAGCTGTAGCTAGGCATCTATTAAGATACTATTTACATGAGAAGGAGCTATTATCATGGACAGAGATAGGTAGATTAACAGGATCTAATCATGCTACTATTATTCATTCAGTTAAGTTTATAAAAGAATCAGCTCCATTTGATAAGTATATTAATACCTTAAAACATTCAGTAGATAGAGGAGTTTATCCTGAACATTTTACAATGAGAGAACAGATAAAGCAATGCCTAAAGATGTACACTACTCCTAACAGTAAGACAGAAGCTATTCTAGAAGTATTTAGACAGCATGAAAAAGCCTAACAAAAGAAGAAGATGGTGGATGGGAAAGAGAGTTCCATTCAGAGGTAGAACTGATGAGAGTACACAGAAGTTTTATCATAGTACTGCATGGAGGAATCTTAGAAAGTATTACATCAGGAACAATCCTTTTTGCGTTGAATGTTTGAAGGATGATAAGATAACAGAGGCAGAAGTAGTTGATCATATAGTTAGATACAGGGATAATAATGAGTTGGGATTAGATATAAATAATTTACAATCTCTTTGCCATTACCATCATAACTCTAAATCAGGAAAAGAATCTAGGGAAGGGGGGGGTAAAATCTAAATTGAAGTTCTTGTATAAT
>TARA_R100001443_G_scaffold113436_1_pt1 | contig 22077 bp, 38 predicted proteins | sample TARA_R100001443 | Tara Oceans TARA_R100001443 (sample SAMEA2622142) | marine metagenome | biome: marine biome (ENVO:00000447); feature: deep chlorophyll maximum layer (ENVO:xxxxxxxx); material: "saline water (ENVO:00002010), including plankton (ENVO:xxxxxxxx)" | depth 50 m
TTAAAGAAAAAATATTAAATTAGTAAACAAATAAAAAAATGGCAACTTATATAGTAATAGACATAGACACTCAAACATCGTTAGTGGACTTTTCACAGGTGAATACTACATCAGCGCAAACAATGAGAAGAAACGTAGCAAATACACAGGCAATTATAAGCTATGATGTAACGCCTTCTTTCATCTCAAATAACCGTTTAGAACCAATTTCTACGCTTAATCACGCTCAAGCGTTAGAACTACTTGCAACGCCTGAATGGACACCAGAAGAACCATCAGAATGAGAGGGTTAAGTGCGAAAATAGAGAAACCTAAAAAAAGGCGTAAGGGCATTCACGCTAAAAGTAAGATGTCCAAAAATGTAAATAGTAAAAATTATAAAAAACCTTATGCACGGCAGGGGAAATAATATTAAAATGGAAGATCACTCACTTATAATGATTGTATCAGCGTTAGTTACTGCGCTTGGTATTAAGGAAATTTGGCAAATTATAAAACAGAAAATTGATATTAATGCCAAGAAGAATGAAAAGTTAGAAGAACGTGCAGATAGTATTTACACAGATCAGATTGAACAACTTACAAACAAGATTGAACAATTAGAAGTGAAGATTGATGAACTTATTAAAGAAAATTTACACTTAAAAGTTAAGATTGTAAAAATGGAAGCGCGCCTTGTAAAAAATGCAACTTCCAAAGTATCAACCAAACGACATAGAGATGAGAAAAGTTAATAAAATTATTATTCATTGTACTGCTACCGTTGAAGGTAATAACGTTAGTGCAGGAACTATACGCCAATGGCATTTACGTAGAGGATGGAGCGACATAGGATACCATTATATCATAGGGATTGATGGCGAAATACAAAGCGGAAGAAGCGTACAAATACAAGGAGCGCATACACGCGGACATAACGAAGATAGCATTGGCATATCATACGTAGGTGGATTAGATGCAAACAGAAAACCAAAAGATACACGTACAGAACAACAAAAAGAATCATTAGTTGAGATTATTAAAATACTAAAAAACATTTATCCTAAAGCAAGTATTCACGGGCATCGTGACTTTAGTAAGGATCAGGATGGCGATGGTGTTGAGCGCCACGAATGGATGAAAGCCTGTCCGTGTTTTGATGCGGAGAATGAATATTTAGATCTACAACCAAAAACATTTAAAGCACGTAGTAAAAAAGTTAAGGATAAATTAAAAGATAAAAAATGAGTAATAAAACAAAGAACATAATAACAAATATATTAGGTTTAATATTATTTGCATTTAATACGTTTGAATTTTATTTTGATGAATTTTCATTATTACAATATTTAGGCGGTTTAGTAGTAGCATTAGCATTATTTTTATTCAAAGCAACAGAAACCAAAGAATGGTTAAGAAAAGCATTATCCAAATTTTCTTCTTAATTCTTGTCGCTTGTTCACCTCAAAAGCAATTAAACAGAATAATTGAAAACAATCCGCATTTAGCGGAGATTGATACAGTACACATTGTTGATACTGTAGTAATTAATAATTATTCATTTGATACTATAAACAGAGTTGAATCACACGACACAGTAATTATACAAAACAATGAAAGGGTTGAAGCGCGCTACTTTTACGATACTGTCAGGCAAGAGATCTGGCACGAAATCCAATGTAAAAACGATACGATTATTCAGGATAGATTTATACCTGTTGAAAAGATCGTTTACAAGGAACTCACAATTTACGAGAAATACAAGGATGTGGCTATAATTGCAATATGTGCAATTGTATTATTATTTATTGTTTTAGTTGTTTTAAAAGCAGTTAACAAATTTATATAGTGGGCAGCAGAAAAAGAAATTTAAAAGACCACCAAAGCCGTAATAGTGGAAGGGGTAATCCAAAATACAGGTTAAACGAACAAGAAGCAAATTTAATTCGTGAGTATAGGAGAATCCAACAAGAGGCAGAAAGCGCAGGATTAAATCCTAAAGATGTGCATAGTGGTTGGATAAAATCAAAGGAAGCAAGTATATATTTTAAGAATCCTAATTTTAAAGAAGCTCATTTAAAAGAGTTTAAGCAACAATTATTAAAAGATCTTAAAGAATATTCACCAAGTTTTGATAAGATTATTAAACCTAAAGTAAAAGACGGGCATTGCTTGTTAATATCGCCTGCTGATATACATATTGGTAAGTTGTGCAAATCGTTTGTTAGCGGTGAAGAATACAACAAACAAATAGCAGTTCAAAGAACTTTAGAAGCTATTGACGGCATATTACAAAAAAGCAACGGTTTTAATATAGATAAATTAGTGTTGTGTATTGGCAATGATGTTATGCATATAGATACACCAAGTGGTGGAAAAACTACGCGCGGAACTGTTCAAGATGTTGATGGAATGTTTTTTGAACATTTTCATATTGCCAAGCGTTTATATATTAATATAATAGAAACTTTAGTTAGTTTTTATCCAGATTTACATATTGTTTATAATAGTTCAAATCACGATTACTTAACTGGATTTTGTTTAGCTGATACAATAGCAACATATTTTAGAAATAGTAAAAACATTACTTTTGATATTAGTTTACACCACAGGAAGTATTATACCTATTACGATAATTTAATTGGTTCTACACACGGAGATGGTGCAAAGTGGGATTTATTACCGTTATTAATGGCAGATGAATCAAGGGATTGGAGTGATACTAAATACAGATATATGTTTACGCACCACGTACATCATAAAATAAGCAATAAAGATTTAATTGGCTGCAGTGTAGAAAGTTTCCGTAGCCCATCGCCTTCTGATACTTGGCATTCAAAGATGGGATTTACCTCATCAAACAACCAAGCAATTGAAGGTTTTATCTTCAGTAAACACAACGGTCAAGTTTCAAGAATTAGCCATTTTTTTTAGTATTAACATTTCATTGTTAATAAGTTCTTAACTGTGTTTTGTAATTTGTATTATAATTATAATTACATTAGCATTATAAATTTAAAAAACTATAAATTATGAACAGAGAAATGTCATATACGACAAGAACATTTTACGTAAAGGCAGATAAAATAGATACGCTGCTTGAGTTTCAAGAAAAATGCAGAAACAACGGGCGTAGATCTTACAGCGAGGTTTTATTAGAACTAATGGAAAACTATAATAAAACTAACTAAAATGGAATCAAACTTTTTTTACAACACACATTTTGATTACATAGAACATTGGGAGAGATATGAAAGGCATAAAATATTATTTCAAAGATTAATTAATATATTAACCCAAGCCAATTGGAATAAAAGAATAATACGAGTGCCACATTTTCAACTTACTAATAACGATTTAGAAATCCACAGAAATAGATTTACAAGATATATTAAAACAATTGATATTATTGCTGAAGAAATGAAGCAGCTCAATGTTAATTATAATGAAAGCAGAATAAACAAAATAATAACTATATTAACTAAAATCAAAAATTATGAAAATTAAAGAAATAGCACAAAAGTACAATCTTGGAAAAGATGATTTCTGGGAGTTAAAAAGAGGTACACGTTCAATGTGGATTATTACACACGATGCTTGTGAAAAGATAGCAGCCAAAGAAAATATACAATTTGGCGCACCAACAGTATTTAGAGAAAACAACCAAGATGTTGCAATGGTAGGAGATGCAAAACGTGGCAATAAAATAATGTGGTCAACTGGCGAAGCATCACCAAAGAATTGTAAAGCACCATACCCCTTTGCAATGTGTGAAAAGAGATTAAAAGATCGTTTAACGCTTAAATTAATATCCGCATACGAATATGGCATCTATTCAGATGTTGAAGCAGATGCATTTAAAAAAGATTGATATGAAACTAATTAAAAAAATAACAAACGATTTACAAAAGCTACAAGAATTAATTGATGAGCAGAAACAAATTGATGAACAATTTACGGAAGCCGTAAGAAAGTTTGATAAAGAAAAAAAATAAACTAAACTATATATTATGAAAAAAGATCATTTAAGTTACAGCGCATTGTGCCAGTTTAAAAAATCACCTAACCATTTACTTGCGTATTGGAACAAGGAAACTAAAACAACTGATGCAATGCACTTTGGACAGATAATACACAAGATGTTATTACAACCAGAATCCTTTAAAGATGACTTTGCTGTGTTTGAAGGCGCAAGGCGTGCAGGTAAAGCGTGGCAAGAGTTTAAAGCGGATCACGATGATAAAATTATTATCAAGCAGCAAGAGTTAGATGAGGCAAACAGAATTATAAACAATTCAATGCAGCACGAAGCATTTGCAGAAATGTTAAAAAATGCAACAGCTAAAGAACAAAAGTTAAATTGGAATTACAAGGACGTTGATTTCATTGGCTATGCTGATCTAATTACGGAGTTTAACGGCAAGCAATGCGTTGTAGATATAAAAACTACTAACGATGCAGGCAGCAGGTTCTACAGGGACTTATATTACAACGATTATAAAATGCAGCTTGCAATGTACACAGAGCAGTTTGGTAAAGAGTACGATGCCTATATAGTAGCAATTGAAACAAGCACACCATTTAACGTACAAGTTTATAAATTAGATGAAAGTTTATTATTCAAAGGATGGATGGATTACGATCATAATGTAGATAAATACAATCAATGGGATGGTAAGCCACAAGGATATAGTAACGCAGTAATTGAAGTTGCTACAGAAATAGAAGAAATTATTAACAAATAAACAAACAATGAAAATAATAAAATACACACATCAGGATGATTTTAACAACTGGGTTAAAGAATCTAAAAAGAAAATAAAAAAAGGGAATAACCCAAATTATAAATCAGCAGTAAAAGCAAAACGATTAGGATATAATATAAATAAATAAACAAACAAACAATGAATAAAAAAGAAGAAACAATATACTGCGGAAGCGGTAAAGTAATGAGTGAAAAATGGTTAAAAGTAACTATTAACCCAACTAAAATTGTAGATTACATTCAGGAGTTTAATGGAAATAAATTTATTAAATTAAATGTTAACATTAAAGATGAAGCAGATCAATACGGTAAAGATGTTAGTATTAGTGTTGATACTTGGAAGCCAGAAGAAAAGCAGGCGAAAGTAGAATCATCAAACGATTTACCCTTTTAAATTTAAAAAGATAATTGATGCGCTACAAAGACGAGGATTGGAATTTGATTTTACCTGCTATACAAGAATTGTTGATTGAGGGATATACATTGCCACAGATCGCAAATAAATTAGATATAACGTATAATAAGGTAATACAAAACTACAAGCCAATAAAGAAAAACTTTAAGTACATTGATTACCAACAAAAACAAAGAAAGGTGGAGGCTGTAAACGCTTCTGCCTTTTCTTTTAATAAAGTTTACACTTGGGAATCATTAAGCGATGAAGATATAAAAGGATATAAATATTACGAATTAAAACACAAAGCATATTATGAATGATAAAATTAAAAACAAAATAAAAAAAGAATTAGATAATTTAACATTTGATGAAAAAGTTAAATATATAAACGATGTAAAATTTTTTTTACATCAAAATAGTCCTTTTAAAAATGAACCTGTAGATTATGTTTCTTGGGTTAAATCTGAGGATGTAGTTTCAAATGATTACAACCCAAATAAAGTAGCACCACCAGAAATGGAGCTTTTAGAAGTTTCAATAATGAATGATGGTTATACTCAACCAATTGTTACTTGGGATAATCACGAAAAAAATAAAATTGAAGTCATTGATGGTTTTCATAGAAATAGAGTTGGTAAAGAATCAAAAATTATAAATAAAAGAATTAATGGTTATTTACCTGTTGTTAACATAAGAAAAGAACAGTCAAATAAAAATGACAGAATTGCCTCAACAATAAGACACAATAGAGCAAGAGGCAAACATCAGGTAAATGCAATGAGTGAAATAGTTATTGAATTAAAAAACAGGAACTGGACAAATAAAAGAATATCAAAACAATTAGGAATGGATGAAGAAGAAGTTTTAAGATTATGTCAAGTAAGTGGATTAGAGCATTTGTTTAATGACAAAGATTTTTCAAAAGCTTGGGAATCATCTGATTATATTGAAAATAATTACGAATTATTGACTGATGATGTAAGTGATGTTATTGATTTATATAAAATACCACTTGAAGATGATAAAGAAAGAATTTTTCACACTTACGATAAATGGGAATGTTATAAAGCTGGTTTTTATAAAAGTAAATTAGAAAACTTATCTCATGAAGATTGTGAAAAAAAGTTTATTGAAATAATGACAAATGAAAAATTATTTAGTAATGCTTTAAATAAAGTTATAAGTGAATGGAAATATAGCTGTGAACATTACCTAACAAATAAAGCAATGAATAGAATTGCTTGGTTAGGTCAAGCAGCAGTTTGTATATCTTCTGGTGTTCCTTCAAAATATTCTACTGCTTGGAGTAAATTAAATGTAGAAGAACAAAACACAGCTAATAAAATAGCTGATAAGTATTTAAATATATGGTTAGATAAAAATAATTTATCAAAAGTAAATATAGAAGAGGGTTTAAATATTAACAGACAAATTGAATTATATTAATTATGACAACAAAATTTTACATAAATAAAAATGTTTTAGAAGCGTCAAAAGAAAGAATAACTAAAATTTTTAATGATTTTGAAAAACTCTATATAAGTTTTTCTGGTGGCAAAGATTCAACAGTTATGACACATTTAGTTTTAGAAGAAGCAAAAAAAAGAAATAAAAAGGTTGGATTATTAATAATAGATTTAGAAGCTCAATATAAAAATACAATAGAACATATTGAAGAAATAATAGAAAAATACAAAGATAATATTGATTTACATTGGTTTTGTGGTGAGTTATTATTAAGAAATGCTGTTAGTGATTTTCAACCAAAATGGGTTTGTTGGGATAATGATAATAAAAATATTTGGGTAAGAGATAAACCAGATAAGGCAAGTGATTTATCTCAATATGATTTTTATGTTCCTAAAATGGAATTTGAAGAATTTATGGTTTTATTTGGCAAATGGTATGCTAAAGATAAATTAACCGCTGCGTTTATTGGAATAAGATCTGATGAAAGTTTACATAGATATAGAGCGATAACATCTAATAAAAAAAATCTTACACATAATAATTATAAATGGACTACAAAATTAAGTAAAACCTTATTTAATGTTTACCCTATATATGATTGGAGAACTGAAGATATATGGATTTTTCATTCAAAATATAAAAATTTATGTCATAATAAAATTTATGATTTAATGACAATGGCGGGTGTTAAACTAAGTAATCAAAGATTATGTCAGCCTTATGGTGATGACCAAAAAAGAGGATTGTGGTTGTATCATATTTTAGAAAGCGACACTTGGTATAAGCTTTTAAATAGAGTTAGCGGTGTTAATAGTGGTTCACTATACATTAATGAAAAAGGTAATATTAATGGTTATAATAATGTTACAAAACCAAATAATCACACTTGGGAAAGTTACTGTAATTATTTACTTAAATCATTACCAAATAAAATGCAAAGTCATTATAAAGAAAAATTTAAAAAGTTTATAGTTGGGTGGAAAAAAAGAGGGTATAAAAAAATACCTGATGAAGCTCCTCATGATTTAGAAGTAAAATGTTGGGCTCCATCTTGGAAAAGAATGGTTAGATGCATTTTAAGAAACGATTACTATTGTAAAGGGTTAGGTCAAACACAACCTAAATCTGAAGCATACGAAAAATATAAATCAATTAAATACAAAAGAAAAATAGAATCTGAATTATGAATAAAGAAATAGCAAAAGAATTAAATAAATTTGCACAAAAAATAGCAGAACTATATTCAAAAAAAGATAGGGAAGGTAATTATAATAATGAAGATTTTAAAGTTAATGAAATTGTACCAACATCAGACCATACAGCAGTTGTATATTTTAAAAAAAATACAGGTAAATATGGATTAGCTTTTTTTTATTATATTAATCGTGGTGCATCAAAAGGTTGGAAGTATTTTTTCCCAACTGATTCACATATAAACGGAATGCAGGCTTTTTTATTTTATAAATTAGACGTTGAAAAAAAGAACTTTAAATACAATTTTTAAACTAACAAACTATGAAAGAATTCCCATACATTAAATTTAATGTTAATCAATGGCTAACAGGAACTATTGCATTCCAAAAGTTAGATGTACAAGGCGCATATATGAAGGTATGTTGCTTTTATTGGTCTAAAGGATGTAATATACCAAGAGAACATTTAAAATCTATTGTACCAGATTATTATAATATATTGCTTAAAACAAACTTAATTAAAGTTGTAGATGATAAAATTATTATTGAATGGTTAGATGATATGTATGAAGATAATTTAAAAAGATCTAAAATAAATGCAGCTAACGGAAGAAAAGGTGGCAAAGCCAAAGCGAACGCTACAAATTCGCCAAGCATAAAGAAAAGAGAAGAAAAGAAAAAAGAAGATAAATATGTAAATGATAATTTATTAAGAGTTGATAGTGAATTACAAAAACTATTGGACCAATGATATTAGAGGACAATGCAACTATACCATATCTAAAAGCATTTAAGAGTGGTAAAATTAAAAAAGGTTTAGGCATTGGTTGTATTCTGGATGATCACTTTTTATTTAAGAAAGGAGATTTTAATATGTTTTTAGGGCTTGATAATGTAGGCAAAACAAATTTTATATTATGGTATCTAACTGCATTAAGTAAAAAGCACGGAAAGAAATGGTGTATATGGAGTGGGGAAAACAGACCAGGACAATTAAAGCGCGACATTATACAAATGTGGACAGGTGAAACAATTAAAGGTCTTAACGAATATTTATTTTATCACGATGAGATTAGTAAGTATTTTAAATTTGTAGATAATAAAAAACTATACAACCATAAAGAACTATTACAGTTATTTAAAAAAGAAGATTGCGAAGGATGTTTAATTGATCCATACACAGGTATAAACCACGATAGGAGAATATCACAATTTGAACGTAATTATCAAGTATGTAATGATGTACGTGAGTTTTGTAATTCAACAGGCAAAACAATGTTTATTGCAATGCATCCGCAAACAGAAGCAGCAAGGCGAGTATTTCCGCACGATCATCAATTGAATGGGCATATACAACCACCACGTAAAGCAGATTGCGAGGGTGGGCAGGTGTTTCCAAATCGTGTTGATAATTTTATTACATTACACAGATTAATATCACACGATAAACTTTGGATGATGACAGAAGTACACATACAAAAAATAAAGGATAAAGAAACTGGAGGCAAGCCAACGATGCTTGGGCAACCGTTGAGGTTTGATTATAATGGTGGATTAGGATTTACAATAGGAGGTATAAACGTTTTAAAAAATAAATAATGAAATACAAATACGAAAACATAGATAGGTTTATGGAATATAAATCTTGGACTGATAAACAAAAGATAGATCAACTGCTGCATATAGATTGCAACTTATATGCAAATCTTGGAACAGATTCAACAAAAGATGAAAAGGATGAGGTTAAAAGAAAAAGTTTAATTATATACAGATTAATAAAAACATTAGATAGGAAACTTGGAGATGAATTACTGTATTCAATGGATATGAAACGATGAACGATTTAGATTACACAATAGCAAAGAACCGTTTAGAGATATTGTTATTAAAAGCACAGGAAAGTTTAAAGGAGGGTAATGTAACACAAAGCAAGATGGAGGCAATAGAAACGCTTCAATCAACTTTAAAAGCTATGATACAATTACGTTTAACAATAGATGAATTAAACAAAAAGAATACACTAATCACCTTACAGAACGTCAAAGCATATAAAGAAACTGCTGAACTTAAGAAAAAATTTAGTAATTTTAAACAATGAACGCTATATATTACACAATGCTAATAGCAATACTACTTGCATTTTTCGCAGGTGTGTTTACTGTTCTATTGTATCAACAAATATTTGAAAAATGAAACAAGCAATTTTGAAAACATTAGCTGCAATACTTGGATTAATACTTACACCAGTATGGCTGCCAATTACATTAACATTTTATTTAGTTGACAAATGGCGAAAAAAAGGACAATGAACGAATTACGACAAACAAAGGATACTGTTTATGAACATCCATATTACCCTGTAGAAAATAGCCTAAATTATTTGTGTGCTATATATCCAAACGATGCTGATCTTGGTGCAGCTATTCGCCAACACTTTGATAAATATAAATAATGTTAAACGCTAACCAAAAAGGAAAACGCTTTGAACTACGCATTGCAAAAGATCTTGCAAAGAAGTTTGATACCAATATAAGAAGAACACCAAATAGTGGGGGATTATCCATTAAAGGGGATATACTAACAACAAGCGGAATACTATCAGAATACAGTTGGGAATGTAAGAACCAAGAGAAATTAAACATCTGGAAAGCACTACACCAAAGCGAAAGCGATGCAATAGGCACGTTAAAAACGCCTGTAGTGGTTTTCACAAAGAACCACGAAAATGATTACTGTGCATTAAGGTATGAAGATTTTATTAATATATTATTAGAGCTTGATGAATTGCGCAATGAAAGCAAATGATGTTTTGAATATATTACACAATCACCAACAAACGTGGTTATTAATTGCAGATCGTTTACTGTATAGAGATGATGAACAAACCACACAAGACATAGTACAAGAAATGTATCTACAGATATATGATTTAATAGAAGATGAAAAACTACAACCACAGCAGATAATAATAAACAACAAGCCACACTTTGGAATAGTAAAACGAATTATAGAACAATTAATACAACACCAAGCCAATAATGAAAACAGATTACCAAAGGATGATAACTGTGTATTAAACAACATAGTACAGGATGAGGTAGAAAACGTGGAGGAGCTAACTACACTCATAGAAGAAATACTACAAGAAATGCATTGGTTTGATAGGAAGCTATTCAAGCTATATGTAAAGAAGTTTAATAGTGTTAGATCATTGGCAAAGGAAACCAAGTTAGGACACGTAACAGTATATAACACAATAAACAAATGCAGAAACAATATAAAAAAAAAGTTAAATGAAAAGTAAAGGATTAGGCGATACCGTAGAAAAGGTAACAAACGCAACAGGAATAAAGAAAGCAACAGATTACATATTTAATAAATTAGGGGTTGATTGCGGATGCGATAAAAGAAAAGAAAAATTAAATAAGTTATTTCCATATAAGAAACCAGAATGTTTAACAGAAGAAGAATATATGATACTGAAAGGATTCTTCAAAAGAGTTAAGAGCAATGTATCAGCAAGCGAACAAACTGCACTGCTTGATATTTACAATAGAGTATTTAAACAGAACAGGCAACCATCAACCTGCGGAAGCTGTGTAAAGGAATTAGTAAACGATATGAAAACACTATTTAAAGAATATGAAAAAGAACAAGAAGCACAAACAGAAGTATGAAGCAGAATTAAAATTAATTAAATATCTTAATGATAATGAACAAGATATAAATACAGAACAAATACAAAACAAGAACAATGAGCAAGGAAGATCTAATACCATACAAAAAAGGGCAAAGCGGAAACCCTAACGGTAGACCAAAAGGCAGCAAGAACCGCAGCACAATAGTTAAGGAAATATTAAACTTAATGGTGCAAGTAAAGGATGATGAAGGTAATGATAAATGGCAAAGCAATGAGTATCTAATAGTACAGGCAATGGTAAACAAAGCAATTGAAAAAGGTGATGTTGCTGCGTTCAACGCGTTGTATGATAACCTATATGGCAAACTAAAAGATACTGTTGATATGAATACTACTGAAACAATAAACCACGATTTTAAAAAGCTAATTAGTGGAATTAAGTTTAAGCAGTAAATACAGGGTATTCCATACATCAGACGCACGTTACTTTATTGTAACTGGCGGCAGGGGATCAGGTAAATCATTTGCAATAAACACTATACTGTTAATGCTTACCTATCAAGCAGGGCATACCATACTATTTACAAGATACACATTACGAGCAGCAGCCATTAGTATCATACCAGAATTTATTGAGAAGTTAGAATTGTTAAACGTTTCACAGGAGTTTAAAATAACACGCGATGAAATAATAAACAAAGGCAACGGCAGCAAAATAATATTTCGTGGGATTAAAACCTCATCAGGAGATCAAACAGCAAACCTTAAATCATTGCAGGGCATTACAACTTGGGTTATGGATGAGGCAGAAGAATTAAACGATGAAGATATATTTGATAAGATTGATTTAAGTGTACGTAACAAAGCGCAGGACAATAGAGTAATACTAATATTGAATCCAACTACAAAAGAGCATTTCATATATCAACGTTGGTTTGAATCACGCGGCATTGAAGCAGGTGCAAACATAACTAAAGAAGATACATCATACATACACACCACATACAAGGATAACATAGAGAACCTTTCACCAAGTTATATTAAGCAAATAGAAACAATGCAGAAGCGCAGACCAGAACGCTACAAGCACACAATACTTGGTAGTTGGTTAGATAAAGCAGAGGGCATTATATTTGATAATTGGATAGTAGGAGAATTTAAACAGGTTGGTAAAATAGTATTTGGGCAGGATTACGGCTTCAGCAACGATCCAAGTACATTAGTAAAAACAAGCATAGATAAATCAAACAAGGTTATATATGTACAGTTATGTTTCTACCAACCTAAATTAACCACAAGTGAAATATCAGTATTGAATAATAAGTTTGCAGCTAACAATTTAATTGTTGGTGATAGTGCTGAACCACGTTTAATAACTGAACTGAGCGCACATTGTAATATAGTGCCTGCAATCAAAGGGCAAGGCAGTATTACATACGGTATTAGTTTACTACAGGATTATGATTTAGTAATAGATCCAGAAAGCACGGATATAATAAAGGAGCTTAACAACTATTGTTGGTTAGAAAAGAAAAGCCAAACACCAGTAGATAATTTTAATCACGCACTTGATGCACTGCGTTATGCAGTTAGCTATCAATTGCAAAACCCACATTTAGGTGAGTATCATTTATATTAAAATAAAACAATTAATTAAGTATCTTAAGTTCATTGATGAAAAGAAAATGGAGTATATGATTAAAGCAGGCAGGGCAATGTTTTGATTGTAGCGTTCGCTACAGTTTCGCCAAGCATTAAGATAAGAAAAGAAAAGATAATAAAAGAAAAGAAAAAAAAGATAAAAAACGTGCATAACACTTGGCGTTTTTTTTTACATTATATATAACTATGAAGATTAAAATAAACGTACCGGAATCACTAAACGAAATTACACTGAAGCAATACCAGAAATGGTTAAAGATTTCAGAGGGTAAAGAAATGGATATGTTCTTACAACAAAAGATGATTGAGATATTTTGTAATGTACCATTAAAACAGGTTCTTGGAATTAAAGCAATTGATATTAATAACATATGTACTATGCTGCATAATATGTTTCAACAGAAACCTAAATTTAAAGATAGGTTTAAATACAATGATATTGAATTTGGTTTTATACCTAAATTGGATGATATTACATTTGGAGAATATGTTGATTTGGATAATTACCTTGGTGATTGGCAATTAATGGATAAAGCAATGAGCGTATTGTTTAGACCAATAACACACACAAGAAAGAAAACATATTTAATAGAGGACTATATTAGTGCAGATACATACGATTTAAAAGATATTACACTTGATATTGTATTTGGTGCGCTTGTTTTTTTTTACAATTTAGGCAACGAGTTACAGAATCATATCCTGAAATATTTAGCAATGCAGGGGGAGGTGGACCTGTCTCAAGAGCAGAGAGTTTCAATATTAAATGGGGTTGGTATCAATCCATCTATGGATTATGCAAAGGGGATATTATGATGATAGATAAAATAACTAATATTAAATTACATACTTGTTTGATGCACTTATCATTTGAAACTGATAAAGCAGAACTTGAAAATTATATACTAAATGCAAAGAGATGATATATTAAAAGAAATAATGGATCGTGAAATGTTTGGCAAGGATGAATATGTAATACTTGCTGATGGTTTTGAGGATGCATTTTTAGGTGTTACAGCGGTTAAACCTGCACGTGCAGTATATAGCTATTGGAAGTGTTTAGATATTATTATGAAACAAGATGATAGCGATTTTGATGAAGCACTTGATTGGCTGAATGAATTTATAGATGAAGAATTAGGAGAACACGCTCCATTATATATTAAATTATTATGAAAAGTTTTTACAACGTAATAGATAAAATTAAAACGGTAGTTACAACAGAACCGTTTAACAACGAAATAACATTTGGTGATATTGCTGATATTGATTTAAAGAAGCAGAGTTTATTTCCATTAGCACACGTAATGATAAACAATGCTACAATAAACAACCAATATGTAACAATGAACATTACAATATTCTTTATGGATTTAGTGGATATTAGTAATGAACAAACAACAGATTTATACAGAGGCAATGATAACAGGCAGGATATACTAAACACACAACTGGCATTAGCTACAAGAGTAATAAGAGTATTGCAAAAGGCAGAGCCATACAGAGATGAGTTTGAATTATTAACGGATGCAACCTGTGAACCGTTTACAGAACGTTTTGATAATATGCTTGCAGGATGGGCAGTAACGTTTGACATAGGGGCTAAAGATGAAATGACTTACTGCTAATGAGTGAATTTAGAAAGGCATTAGATAAATACGCAAGATATGTTGTACAACAGTCAAGGAGCAATTTGACTAAACAAAGAAACAATGCATCTAAAAGTTTATACAGAAGTTTAGGTTATAACATTAAAGGCAACCAAGTAACTTTTGAGGGGAATGAATACGGTGAGTTTTTAGATAAAGGTGTTAGAGGTGCAGAATCATATTATGCAGATAAAGGAACAGCATCAAGCCCATTTAAATATAAAGGTAAAATGCCACCACCAAAAGCATTTGAAAAATGGATTAGACAAAGGGGCATAAAAGGCAGGGATAAAAAAACAGGTAGGTTTATTACAAACCAATCATTAAGCTATTTAATAGCACGAAGCATTTACAAAAAAGGAATTAGAGCAACATTATTTTTTACTAAACCATTTGAAGCAGGTTTTGTTAAATATGAATATGAAATAATGCAAGGATATTTAGACGATAAATTAAATTTACAATGAGTACAATAATAAGAACAAGATCACCATATTTTATTAGAACACCACAGGAAACGGATGCTAACTTAAATTACTTTCAAATAGTTATTACAGTTCACGGAGGGTTAACAGGCTCATCAACAATATGTGATAATTTATACGCAACATATACATTAAAGAAAAAACCATTACCAAACGAAGATTCAGTTTCTTTTGATATTAGCGAAATAGTTAACGATCATTTAACGCAAACATTTAACGGAACGTATTCAAATAGTTCAGCAACGCAATCTATTTGGGTAGATGTATCAACAACTGCAAGGCAATCTAATGGGACTATTATAGGAAGTGCGACAAGCACAACATATTTAGCGCAAGAGGGATTTAATAAATTTAAAGAGGGCGTTAATTACACAACAGAGCCAACAGCAATGATTAGTGCAAATATTATACAATACGATAGAAACGGCACTGCAACAATACCTGTTAATGTAGAAAGGGTTACATCGGTTCAATGGCGTAGCGGATCAAGTGTAAGAGAAACAGATAGTTTTACTGATAATGGCAATCAGAATCAAAAAATACAATATGCACAATTTACAGCTACAACATTGTTAGATAATGTATTAATTACGTATGATGGTGGAAGCACAACCGCAATAACATTAGAACCAATTGAAGAATGTAAATATGAAGTGTTTAAAATAACATTCCTAAATAGATGGGGCGCTTTACAAGATATATTCTTTTTTAAAAAATCAACTGAAACATTAGATACAAGAAGTGAACAATTTAATAGGAGTATATTTAAGGCAAGGGATGTTTCATTAGAGCCACCAGAGTCAGGAGATGATTGTGTTGAAACAGTTACATATAATTCATATAGCACAACAGCTCACGCAAAAAAAGTATTTAATGCAAATGGTGTTGAATCTATTTCTTTAAATAGTGGTTTTGTTAGTGAATCAACCAATGTATATTTTGAAGAATTAATGGTTAGTGAGTATATTTGGTTAACAGATTCAGATTCTGTTGTTTACCCTGTAACATTAAAAGATAGTTCATTTACATATAAAACAGGATTGAATGATAAGCTAATAAACTATACAATAAATTTTGAAAAAGCATTTGATTTAGTAAACAACATTAGATAATGCAAAAAGTAATATTATACATACAGCCACAATTAAGAACCACTACAACCGCGCAGGATTATGTACGTGTTGATTTAATGGAACAAGATCTAATTGAACTTACACAAGTAATACAAGATGTAAAGGATATAGATAAAGTATTTACGGATTACAGTAAAACATTTAATTTACCTGCAAGCAAAACAAATAACAAGATATTTAAATGGTGGTACAACCCAGATGTTGAGGGGTTTGATAATCAGCTAATGGCAAATGCGCGTATTGAATTAAATCATTTTCATTTTAAGTTTGGAAAAATAAAACTTGAAGAAGTTGTTATGCGTAATGGTGAAGCATCAATGTATAAAGCAACTTTTTTTGGTGATACTGTTAGTTTAGGTAATCTAATGGGGGAGGATCAGTTAAGTAATTTAAGTTGGTTAAATAATTTTAATTTTACTGCAAGCAATGCAAATGTTTTAGCAGGATTAAATGCAGGGTTAGATTTTACAGTTGATAGTGTTTCATATACAGATGCTATTATATATCCATTAATTACACACAGCCAAAGATATATATATGATAGTAGTGGCAACGGTGGAGATGTTGGAAACATTTCAACATATAATTCTAATGATAACAGGAGGGGAATATTGCCAGAAGATTTAAAACCTGCGATATTAGTTAAACATATTATTAAGGCAATTGAAGAACAATACAACATAACATTTAAAACAAGTGAGTTTTTGGATTCAGCACCAATAAATAGTTTGTATATGTGGCTGCACAGAGACAAAGGAGGTGTTAAATCTGAATATTTTAAAATTGTTACTAATGAAACATTTAACTGCGTTTCAAATCCAATAAGTTTTTCTAATGCTTGTACTTTTTTTGGTGGCACGTCATCGCCTAAATATAATGATGGAATTTATCAGTTTATAGGTGATTTAAATGATGGGGTATCAAGTATAAATAAATACACAACACAAATAACACCTGCTGTAGCAACTGATTTATATACAATACAAATAATTAATTTAGTTAATAATGACGTTGTTGCAACATTAGAAAATGTTTCAGGAACTCAAACAATAGATGCTGCATATGCCTGTGAACAGGATCAAATTACTTTCAATGCTTTAACAAATGCAATTAATATTAATTTAGGGGAAACAGTTCAGCTTGCAACGAAAATAATAACAACTTCTACTTTTCAATTTGGCATTGTAAATACAATTTTTTCACAAGTTTTTGATACAAGTACAGCACCACCAACAATAGTGTTGCATCAAGCTGAATATACATCTGTATCATCCGCTATAACAACGATAGCAGATATTGAAATTACAAATCAAATACCAGAAATAAAGGTTATTGATTTCTTAAAAGGATTATTTAAAATGTTTAATTTAACTGCTTATGTTAATTTTGATGATAAGATAGTTGTACAAACATTAGATACATACTATGCAGGGGGAGATACACACAATTTAACTGAATACATTAAAACAGATCAGCATACAGTAGCAGAAACATTGCCTTTTACAGATGTTGATTTACAATATTCAGATGCTAAAAGTTTTCTTGCTCAACAATTTAAATTATTAAACAACCGTAGATATGGCGAAGCAGAATATATTGCAGATGCTTCTAAAAAGTCAAGTTATAAAATTGAATCACCTTATGAGCATATGTTATATGAACGGCTTACAAATTTAGATACAGGTGGAACGGCTGCTTTAAGCGATGTGCAGTATGGGTTGTTTTTAGATGATGATAGTAAACCTGCGATAGGGCAACCGTTATTATTTTATGGAATATACAGAACAAGTATATCAAATCCTTTAAACTTTGTAGAAAGTACACGACCTGACGATGGGACACTTCCGCCAGTTGGAACACGCCATACAGTTAACAATTTTTGGATGCCACATAATGCGAGTACAACAAGCACGGTTTCAACACCCCCACCATACAATTTAAATTTTGGTAGTGAAATAAATAGCTATACATTAACTGATTATAGTGGAGGGAATAATAGTTTGTTTAAATTATATTATCAGAATTATATAACAAGGGTGTTTAATAAGCGCACAAGATTGTATAAATTTAGCGCAGTATTGCCACTTGGTATAATATTAAAGTTATCATTAGATGATAAAATAATTATAAACGATAGAACATACACAATTAATAAAATGAGTATTAAACTGCAAAGCGGTGAAACATCATTTGAACTATTAAACGAGGCACCATAATGAAAACAATATTAGAAGCATTACAATTTTGTAAAGAAAATAAATTATATGATAAACATATAAAAATAGCATTAGGGAAAAATAAAACACCAATGTCAATAAAAGAAGCAATTAATCATTTAAGATTAAAATTATGAAGGAATACGTAGCAAAAATAATATTTGAAACAAATAGTGCAAATCTAAAGGTTGACCAAACTAATAAGAAGGTTAAGGATTTAGGTAAAACAACAAATCAGGTATCTAAAACAGGAGCAAAAGGTTTTAAGGATTTAGGTGGCGCAATGAATATGCTACCTGGTCCTATTGGTAGGGTTGTAACATCTTTTCAAACATTAAAGGTTGCAATGATTTCTTCAGGTATTGGTGCAATTGTTGTAGCGGCAGGCGCATTAGGTGCTTTATTTGTAACAGCAGCTAAAAAAGGAGCAGAGTTTAGCAAGGCAATGTCAGGATTAAAAGCGGTTGCAGGTGCAACTGATGAGGAAATGAAAGCCCTTTCACAATCTGCAAAAGATCTTGGATCATCTACTGCATTTACTGCAACACAGGTGGCAGAATTACAAACAGAATATGCAAAACTTGGTAAATCAACTCCTGAAATTTTAGCTGCTACAGAAGCAACATTAAATTTAGCTGCTGCACTTGACGTAGGTCTTGCAGATGCTGCAACATTAGCAGGGTCAACTATAAATGCATTTGGGTTACAAGCAGAAGATACAAGAAGGGTTGCAGATGTATTAGCGGCAAGTACAACTAATGCAGGACTTGAATTTAGCACGCTTGTTGAATCTTTAAAGGTTGCTGCTCCTGCCGCAAGAGGTACAGGTGTTGCACTTGAAGATACGGTTGCAATGCTTGGTGTTTTAGCAGATAATAGTATTAAAGGATCAAGAGCAGGTACTGGTCTTTCAAGAATGTTATCAGAGTTAAGAAAACAAGGGATTACATTACAGGAGGCATTTGATAAAGTTAATTCAAGTACAGATGGATATATTACAGCAAGTGAATTAGCAAAAGAAAATGGTGGTAAAGTATTATTTACATTGTCACAAAATACAGAAGCATTAGGGCTTTTAAAATCTGAACTAAATGGCGCAAGTGAAGCGTTTGATGGTTTAGGTGCAGCAGCATTTGTAGCAGAAACAAGACTTGATAATCTTGATGGCGATATTACAAAATTAGAATCTGCTTGGGAAGGCTTTTTATTAAATATTGAGGATGGTGAAGGTATTTTAAATAAAGGAGCAAGAGTTGTTGTAAAATATTTTACTGGAGTTGTAGGTGCGTGGACTGATATAACACAATTTGCATCTGCTGTTATTAATGAGAATATTGCAACAGTTAAAAGAAACGGAAAATTTCTTGTAGACTTTGTACAGTTTATTGCGGGATCTTTAGCATTAAAACTTGAAATTGCATTTATTAAAATAAAAGAATCTGTTGCTGATGTGCCAATTCTCGGAAAAGGAATAAACAAACAAGAATTACAAAAAAGAAGAAAAGAAATTGCAGACGAATTTGATATTTTAAGAAAAAATGTTAAACAATCAGCAGAGGCATTTAAAGACGGTGAAAACGGATTGAATATGTTTCAAAGAATTATGAAAAGGTATTTTGATATGAAAAAAGGTCAACAATTACCTGTTCAGGAAAAAGAAATAGAAAACAACGAAGTAATTGAAGAGCAAGAAGAAGAACAGAAAAAAAGAATTACGGATTTAATAAAGATACAAGAAGAATTATTAAAACAGGCAAAATTAATGTCTGGTGCAACGGAAAAAGATATTGCATTACGTAATGATAGAATAGCAACAATTAATGAAGAAATTAAAAGATTAAAAGCATTAAGGGGTATTAAATATGATATTGAAAGAATAGATACAGAAAATATGCCTAAAATTGAGGCAAGAGGGGCTAAAAGAGTTGAGATTGAACACGATGTAACACAACAAGCAAGATTAGGAACCGTTGAACGTGTTAGAAATTTTGAGATAGAACGTCAAGCTGAAGATGAAATGCAAAGGCTAAAATATGATTCTGTTTTTACTACATTATCAGCAATATCTACATTAACAAACGCTTTTGCAGGAGAAAGTGAAAAACAACAAAAAAGAGCATTTAAAATAAATAAAGCTGCATCCATAGCAGAGACATTAATTAAAACATATCAATCTGCGCAGGGAGCATATAATTCACAAGTGGTTATTCCATCACCTGACGCACCAGTTAGGGCGGCAATTGCAGCAGCAATAGCAACGGCAGCGGGTTTGGCAAATGTTGCAGCAATAGCATCACAAAAATTTCAAGGTGGCGGTAGTCAATCACCATCGCCAGCAGGTGGGGGATTAGGGGCAGGCGCAGGAATAGGTTCACAAGCACCACAATTTAACATAGTAGGACAAAGCGGATTTAATCAAATAGCATCAGCAATAGGGCAGCAACCACCAGTACAGGCATTTGTTGTTGCACAAGATGTTACAACGGCACAACAATTACAAAACAATACAATACAAACAGCAACTTTTTAAAATAAAACAAAATGGAAATAGTAGAATTATTATTGGATGAAGAAAACGAGGTTACAGGCGTAGATGCCGTTTCCATCGTAGAATCAGGCGCAATTGAAAGCGATTTCATCGCGTTGGCAGAGCAAGAGATAAAACTTGCAAAAATAGATGAAGATAAAAGGATCTTAATGGGCGCAGCCTTGATACCTAACAAACCAATATTTCGTAAGAATGGCGAAGAAATGTTTTACGTGTATTTTTCAAAAGAAACAGTACGCAGAGCAAGCGAGTTATTTTTTATGAATGGTAATCAAAACAATGCAACACTTGAACATAGTATGAACATAAACGATTTAACGGTTGTTGAATCTTGGATTGTTGAAGATACTAAAATGGATAAAACTGCAAAATACGGTTTAGATGTACCAGAAGGCACTTGGATGATTAGTATGAAAGTAGAAAATGATGAGGTTTGGAACGATTACGTAAAAAGCGGAAAAGTAAAAGGATTTAGTATTGAAGGATATTTTGCAGATAAGGCAAAGATTAAGAAACCTAATTTAAAAGCAGAACTACAAGCCATTGAAGAATCAGATGCGCAGTATATGTTAAACAACATTAGGGCATTAATTAAAAAAGATAAAAGAACAAAAAATGGCAAAAATATTACGTTGGAAACATATAATGATTATCCATCAGGAGTTAGTAATAATGCTAAAAGAGGTATTGAATTTAACGAAAAGGTTAACAATAAATGCGCTACACAGGTTGGTAAAATACGTGCGCAACAATTAGCTAATAAAGAAAACATTAGTTTACAAACAATCAAAAGGATGTACAGTTATTTAAGCAGAGCAGAAGAATACTATGATGAGGGTAATAACGAAGCTTGCGGCACAATTAGTTATTTACTATGGGGAGGTAAAGCAGGGTTAAGATGGTCAGAAAGTAAATTAAAAGAATTAGGTGAAATCAATTT
>TARA_R100001443_G_scaffold57633_1_pt1 | contig 22038 bp, 12 predicted proteins | sample TARA_R100001443 | Tara Oceans TARA_R100001443 (sample SAMEA2622142) | marine metagenome | biome: marine biome (ENVO:00000447); feature: deep chlorophyll maximum layer (ENVO:xxxxxxxx); material: "saline water (ENVO:00002010), including plankton (ENVO:xxxxxxxx)" | depth 50 m
ATATCCAGATTATGGAGATACTGCTGCAGAGGCTTTTAGATTTCCTAACGTAAGATTAGGTTTAGGTGAGTTTGGGGTTTCAGTAAATGATCAAGGTCTTATTAATGTCACTGATACATTTAATGTTAGTAGAACATTTAAGAATGTTGGTGCTTTTGACTTTCCCACTTTTCAAGATTCTGCTAATAGATTAGTTGACATCGCATATAAAGTTAGGAAAATTCCACAGAATCAAGATGATAAGGGTGGAATACCTATCAACGTTACATTTTCATCAAATAAATTAAAGAAAGAGATTGAGAAAAATAAATGACACTTGAACCGCTATCATTAGATTTAATAAAAGTAGGATATATCAGTCAGACTGAGGGATATATTGAGGGTTTGTCGATTGCAGAAGCAAATGATCATGAAAAAAACAATCCAAAAACAACTTATATTTTTATCAATGGAGATAAAAGAGTTACTTATCTGACTATCGATGATGTAAATGCTTTGACGACATCTGATCTTTTAAGAACTGATCCATGTCCAACTGGCCCTCAACCATGCGGCCCTCCTAAGTTAGAATTTTTCGGAGGTGGTGGGATTGGTGCTGAAGCAAATCCAGTCGTTGACGAGAATGGTGTGATAATCGCAGTTGATTTAATCCGTGGTGGATTTGGATACACAACACCTCCAAAAGTGCAAGTGATTGATCCTTGCGAAGGAAGTGGTGCTGTTCTTAGCACTGAAATAAGGAATGGTTCAGTTGTTCGTGTTATTGTAAATGATGGTGGAAGTAAATACCGACCTCCAAAATCATCAGTTCCTCAATATCCGGCAATTATTAAACTCACTGAAGTCCTTGTCAAAAAATCAGGAATCAACTATAATTGTGGTGTTGATAAGATCATTGTTGAACCAGCGAACGGAACAATTTTAGAATATGATTGCGAATCTTTTGGTCGTATTAGATCAGTAAAAGTTTTACGATCAGGTAATTTTACATCACTTCCCAGAATTACCATGCAAAGTGATACTGGATTTAACGCAATTTTTACACCAGTATTTGAGGTTGAAAGAGATCCACTACCAGTTGAACCTATTGCAACTGACATTGTTCAAGTATTTGATCTTATTGGTTTAAACGTAAATGGATTTGTAGGTGGCAAAGAATACTACGGTAATGTTTATTTTGTTGACGGAGTAAAATTCGCTGGAACCTCCGCAAATGCAGGAACAAATATTCGTGTATTTGAAACAAGAGAGGCAAGTATCAGTGGGGAGTCTGTTCCTGTTGCAAGAGTTGTGAGAACAGATGCTGATATAGAAACACAGGTTGTAGCATCACAACAAATTACTGCTGAACCTGATGTATCTGAAGTGGCCATACCACCAACCACTGCACCAAGTTCAACACCAACATCGACTTCTACATCAACACCATCGACACCAACACCAAGTTCAACTCCATCACCCGCACCATCACCACCATCAACACCACCACCAGACACCGGAGGAGGTGGAGGTGGTTACGGTGGTTACTAAATACCAAAAAGAATAATCATGTCAGAAAAAACTAACTATTGGACTCAAGCCATTTCGGCAATGAATGCTGTAATCAGATTCGGCGGTATTTCTGCTGATAAAACATCCACTGAGGCTATAAAAATCTCTGCAAAAGATGCCCATCATCGAATTGTAATGGAGGAAGATGGTAAGAGAGAGGGATGGACATCGATATATACTCCCGGAAGATTTCTTGTTGATGCAAATACAAATGAAAAATTAAAATATGAAAATGGAATTCAAATCATAAGTCAGAATGGTAATATTCTAATTAGAGCAGTAAAAGGTAGAATAAAATTTCAAGCAGATAACATAGAGTTTGTGGCAGATAGTCCAGATACAAGTCTCGGTAATATTACTTTTAAAACACCGAATGGTGATGTTGACGTTGTAAAATGTAAAAATTTCAAAGTCAGAGAGGCAGGAACAATTACGATGGAATCACTTGGAACGATTGGATTAAAATGCACAGCTGCGCTTACTACAATCAGTTCGATTATTAAAAGTATCACATCAAGAACTCCCGCTTATTCTAAAAAAAATCTTAATTAATTAATAACTATGGCACACTTAGTAGACGAAACACACATTTACGATGGACAACTTCGTGTGAGTGGTGAAGGTAAAATACCAACAGTATTAGCATTACCCGGAAAACCGGGATTGAAACATTGTGCGTATATTCAAGGTGCAACACAGTTTGGTAATGTGAATGACTTTACCGTTGCATCTCCTCAGAAAGGAACTGTGATGATAGGTGGTAATACTAAAGTAAAATCATTAAATGCTCTTGCTGTAAAGGGAAATATTCATCAGACTGGAGCATTGTTTACGTCAACTGGTGATGCAATCTTTGCCATCGGCACGGGTGGACTTACATTATCAGCAAGATTTAGTGCTGCAGATGCTAGACCAAAACCATTTGATTTGAAACATCCTTCAAAAGAGGGTTGGAGGCTTCGACATGCGTGTATTGAGGGCCCCGAAGTGGGAGTTTATTGTCGAGGTAGATTAAAGAATCAAAAAGTTATTAAGTTACCTCATTATTGGAAAGACTTAGTGCATATAGATAGTATTTCAGTTCAATTACAAGCAATTGGTGCACATCAAGACATAATAGTAAAGAGGTGGGATGATGAAAATGTTTATCTACAATCTCAGGGTGGTTTGCCTATTAATTGTTTTTATCACATTTATGCTGAAAGAAAAGATATTAATCCCTTAATTGTGGAATATGAGGGTGATACTTTTAATGATTATCCAGATCCTAATCACCATATAATTCCAGAGAAAGAAAGAAATTATAATGATGAGAAATATAGGGGAGATAGAAACACAATTACTTTATGAAAAAATTGATTTATGTGCAGGAAAATTTTCTTGATCCCTCCTTGTGTATTCCTTTCATTGAATTAGCAAAAAAAAATAATCAGGAGATACCATATGGTGATGAAAGTCGTGGTGGTGATACTTTTTTAACAACGGTCACACATTCAAATCCAGAGGAGAGTTTGACTAAAGGAATGGATGTTCCTGAACCTGATGGAAATTACGGTGCTATCTATTTGGGGGGTGAAGTTGATCCAACGACAGTGGAAATTGATGATGATGAATTATTTAAAACAGTGGTTCATGAAGTTACAAATTTATGTAAGGGATTTGATTCTGACATAATATTAGATTATGTTGGTGTTGTTCGTTGGCCTGTAGGCACTTTTATGAAACCTCATTTTGACAAAAATGATATACATGGCCCAGACGTTTTTGCTGCCATGTTATACTTAAATGATGATTTTGACGGAGGTTCGACCGTCTTTGAACACATCAAGGTGAAACCTGAGACAGGTAAATTGGTTATATTTTCTAATTCACAATACCTTCATCATGTAAGTAAGGTTGAAAAATCTGAGAGATATGTTTTATCTTTTTGGTATAAACGTATGAAATAATCGGCCAGCAAAAATGACTTTTAATTCCAAAAAAGGGCGACTAAAAATTCGGGCCAAAAATTGACCCCATTACTTTTTTTCGTATCTATTTTCTTTGCTAAATAATCCATAACGGATACTATAAGTTTGGAACAATAACATGGGTCTTTCCAGATTAGAGAATTTTCTAAAAAATGTGCGTGGCAATATACTATATGTGAGTCCAAATGATTTGGATGCAACAGATAGTGTCGATAATAAAGGTAACTCCCTTACACGTCCATTTAAGACAATTCAAAGAGCTTTAATCGAGTCAGCTAGATTTTCATATCAACAAGGTTTAGATAATGATAGATTTGGTAATACTACTATATTATTATACCCCGGTGAGCACATTGTAGATAACAGGCCAGGATGGATACCAATTCCTGATGGCGTTAATGCAAAATTTGTTAAAAGAGACGGTTCTGAGTCTCAAGATTTCCCTGCATGGGATTTAGATACAATATATGATCTTAATAATTCAAATAATGCATTATATAAGCTGAATAGTGTGCATGGTGGTGTCATCATGCCTCGTGGAACTTCACTTGTTGGTTTAGATTTAAGAAAAACAAAGATAAGACCAAAATATGTTCCGAATCCAACAAATGATAATATTGAGAGAAGTGCGTTATTTCGTGTAACTGGTGCATGTTACTTTTGGCAGTTTACGATGTTTGATGCAGACCCAAATGGAGTTGCATATGTAGATTATACTGAAAATACCTTTGTTCCCAATTTTTCTCATCATAAACTAACTTGTTTTGAATATGCAGATGGTGTTAATAATATAAAAATTAATGATTCTTTCAATAATCTAAGTATAGATCGAACAGATCTACAAATGTATTATGAAAAAGTTGGTTTGGCGTATGGATCAGCGACTGGAAGAGAAATACAACCAGATTTCCCATCATCTTCAATTGATATACAACCAAAAATTGACGAATTCCGTATTGTTGGTTCAACAGGGTCATCTGTGGGTATTTCAAGTATTAAAGCTGGTGACGGCACAAATACAAGCGATACAATTACAGTTACAACTACATCAGCAGTCACTGGTTTAGATGTAGACACTCCATTTGTATTAAGTGGTATTACTGCTGCAGGATATAATGGTAAATTTGTTGTAAGTGAAAAATTAAGCAGCACACAGTTTAAATACGAAGTTCAGAACTCTCCTGTTACACCATTGCCTCCAGTAACGGGTGCAACTGTAACATTAAACACCGATACTGTCACATCAGCATCACCATACATGTTTAACCTCTCACTGCGTTCAGTGTTTGGTATGAATGGTCTTCATGCGGATGGTCAGAAAGCAACTGGATTCAAATCCATGGTTGTAGCACAATTTACTGGTATTGGACTACAGAAAGATGATAATGCATTCTTATTATATAATTCATCAACTGGTGTATATGATGATGCCACAGTTCCCGGAAATGAAAATTTAAGCACAAACTCAAGGGCGATATACAAACCATCATATGCAAACCATCATATAAAATGTAGTAATAATTCTGTCATACAGGCAGTTTCTATATTTGCGATTGGTTTTACTGATCATTTTATATCTGAAACTGGTGGTGATATGTCAATCACCAACTCAAACTCTAACTTTGGTGCGAGAGCGTTAATATCAAAAGGTTTCCGTCCTGATGCTTTTTCACAAGATGATAAGGGATATATTACTCATGTCATTCCACCTAAAGAAGTCCCAATTACTGAAAATGCGATTGAATTCAATGCTATTGATTTAGGAGTTACCGTTGGTGTAAGTTCTGATGCTCACTTATATCTCTTCAATCAAACAAACATAGATTCTCCACCAGAAAACGTATTAGAGGGATTTAGATTTGGTGCAAGAGATCTTGATACTTTAAATGTATTAGTCCCTAATGCATCTGGCACACCTACTGAATTTAGTTCTCGTATTGTGATGCCAAATGGTAATAGTATTAATACCACACAATATAGTTCACAAAAAGAATTCAAAGTTGATCGTAGTTCTGCTGGTATAAACAGTATTACGAGTAATGTTATCACACTTACTGAGGCTCATTCTTTTGAGAATGCTGAATCAGTTAGAATTTTAAGTGATAATGGAAGAATACCAGATGGATTAGATGCAAATACCGTATACTTTGCAATTACAAGTGCAAATGCGACTGCTGGTTTAACAACAAATAAAAATATAAAACTTGCAAAAACAGAAACAGATGCAAAGAATGCGTCTGCGTTGACAATTAATAATTTAGGTGGATCATTAAAGATTGTAAGTCGTGTATCTGATAAGAATTCTGGAGACATTGGACATCCAATTCAATTCAGCACAACTGAAAATCAGTGGTATGTTAATGTATCAACTGCTGCTACAGATAATAAGATATTTGATGATGTGGTCGTTGGATTAGGATCAACTGCATTAGGTTCTGCCACACCAAGATCATTCATTAAGAGAAAATCTGATACAAGATCAGCGAATGATACAATTTATAGATTTAGATATGTGATTCCATCATCTAGTGGTGGTGCAGTTGCAAGACCTCCAACAGATGGATTTATTTTACAAGAGTCAAATACGTCAATTGGTTCAACAAATGCAGAAGTTCAAACATATTTTGGTTCTGGTTCACTTAATCATGAAAATGAGCAGAGAAACTTCAGATTTATTGCTCATGCTAACTGGTCTTCAAGTGTCGCTAACGTTTTAACTGAACTACCACATGATCTTTCAGTTGATTCTAGAGTCGAACTTGTTAACATCCAAAGTTCAACAAACACAACTGGTGCTGCAAATACTGGATTTAATGGAACTTTCCATGTCACAGGTATTACAAGTGCAAGAGAATTTACAGTTGGAATCACAACAGATCCCGGAACATTTACAAGTGATACTCTCACAAGAACAACTTCTTTACCTCACTTTAAGAGAAAGAATTTTGAAACAACATATTATATTCAGGATATTGAAGAAGTTCAATCTTATAAACAAGGTGAACAAGATGGTATCTATTACATAACTCCGGTCAATGCAAATAACAGACCTGCTGTTGATCCATTTACTGATAATAAATTCTCACAGAACATAACAAATCTATTCCCACAAATAGATCGTGACACACCATTATCAGATCCAGATTCTTCTGTTTCATTTGCAAGATCAACACCGATTGGAGATGTTGTGGTAGATGATGTTAAGAAGAGTATAACAAAAGAGACTATTGATAAATTTATTCGTGACATTGACGTTGGTGTTGGAGTTACTGATGTTGTTACTGCTGTTGGTGGAACATCACATAGATTCAATACTAAAATTGATCATGGTTTAAACCGAGTTACAAAAGTAAGTATTGCAAGTAGTGGAACAAAATATGGATCAGGTAGTGATGCTGATTTCTATAACGCAAAGCTAGTAAGTATTGGTGCTTCTGTAACTGGTATAAACGCAACTGCTAAAGTAGGTGTTATCAATGGACAAATAAACACCGTTGAGATTATGGACGGTGGTAGTGCTTTTGGTATTGGTAATACATTAAATGTTGTTGGTATTGCGACAACTGGTTCAACAGGACACTCAGAAGCAGTTGTCACGGTAACAGAGATATATGATAACGTTGGTGATGTTGTCCGACTTACAGGTGTTTCTTCTGAATCTTATAATCAGTATAATGACATCTATAGGATAACGGACGTTACTGTTGGTGGAGGAAAAAGTTTTACTGCGATAAGTGATAAAACTGTGGTTGGTGTAACAACCGCTGGAATCGGAACGAGTCCTCTTGATAAATCTGCAGTATATCTAACTGGTCAAAGTTTAAGTCTATCATCTCTAACTTACGATCCTACATCTGGTATTGCAACATTTACTTCATCCAGTAATCATGGATTGAAGATTAATAATAAAGTCAGAGTAAACACAGGTGTATCTACGTTCAGAGGTAGTTTTGTTGTTACAAAGAATGTTAGTGCAACTACATTTGCTGCTAGAGTTGGAACTTCATTAACAACAGCAACTTCAGTATCAACTGGATCATCATCATTTGCATTCAATGAAGGATTCTCATCAAGAGATGGTGTGCCAACAATTGAAAATGAAAGTTTAAATGGTAGAATGGTTTCAAGATACGCTGGTATCACAACTACTTTATCATCTAATATATCAGATGCTGTTACAACTAGCGTTAGTTTGACAAATGTTGGTGATATAGGAGTTCGTATAGGTGATTACTTAATCATCGATGATGAAATAGTTCGAGTTAAAGCATCAGTATCAAATCCAGTATCTAACCCATTAACAGTATTCCGTGCGGTTCTTGGAACTAGAGCAACGACACATACATCTGGTGCTGTTGTTCGTCGTATCAAACCATATCCAATTGAACTAAGAAGACACTCAATAAACAGAGCGTCAGGACATACGTTTGAATACGTTGGATTTGGCCCCGGTAACTACTCAACTGCGTTACCAGAGAGACAGGATCGTGACATATCAGATAAAGAGGAAATACTATCACAAACATTCAAACAAGAGGGTGGTGTTAACTACTTCACTGGAATGAATGATCGTGGTGTTGCCTTCTCTGGTAATAAAAAGATCAGCACTATCACTGGTAAAGAGGAGATATTTGAATCACCAATTAGAACTGTAACTGGTGAAGACATATCTAATCGATCTGATATTAACTTAATCGATGCAACTGAGGGAACATTCACACAGTCAATTCGTGTTAACGGTGGTGATGAGGGGAAAGCAATATCTGAATTTACAGGCCCTGTAATATTTACTAACAAGGTTACATCAACTGCTTCTCGTGGTTTTGAAGTAAATAACTTGTTTATTCAAGGTGAATCAACAGTTGCGAGAAAACATACAGTTGGTATTGCAACTCCAACAGATGCAGGAACTCCCGGAGATATCATTTATGATGAGACACCAACACAAGGTGATTATGTTGGTTGGGTCTATACAAACGATAAAGATTGGAGAAGATTTGGCCCTATCAGTCTTGAGAAAAATCAAGACAAATATATTTTTGATAAGGTAGGCATTGGAACAACTACGTTAAGTGGATCAATGTTCCGTGTTGGTGCAGGATCTACATTAGTTGCTATTGATGCAGGTATCGTAACTGCAACTGGTGGAATCCATGTTGGAACAGCAGCGAGTATCTACGCAAATGGAAATGCTACATTCTCAGGTATCGTCACAGCATCTAGTTTTGTTGGAGATGGTGCTAATTTAACTAACTTAAATGTAACAGCAGCAGGATGGGGTCAAGTAGAAGCAACATTTGCTGGTGCTGGTAGCACAGGTATCTACGCATTCGGATCAGGTGATGTAGATAATGCAAGAGTTGGTATTGGAACTTCAGTCGCTCACTTCCCACTTGATCTGGGTAAAGATGATAAAGTCGGAACTGGATTAACAAACATCTTTGTTCGTAATGAATCTAGATTTATTGAGACTGTCACCGCACACTCTGGAGTTAATATAAGTGGTATTCTGAGTGCGACGAACTATAAACTTAATGGATCTGCTGGTATCATAAGTGCTGGTATCGTTACCACTTCAACATTAATTGTTGGTGCAAGCGGAACTGCGATTCAGGTAACTTCAGGATCATTGATTGGATTTGGAACTGCAACTCCAAGATCTAAAGTTGATATTGATGGCAGATTGAGAGTTAAATCATTACATGAAAACGTTGAGGAACTTGATATATCATCAGGTAATGTAAACATTGACCTATCCAAAGGTCAGTCATTTAACTTAAATATTGATGAAGCAGTCACAGGATTTACTGTATTAAACCCACCATCTGAAGCAACAGCATTTACGATTAAGATTACTCAAGGATCAAGTGCTTTCTCAGTTGGCATAGATACATTTACGAATAATGCAACTGGTGCTGGTGCGACAGTTTATTGGCCAGGTGGTAATGTTCCAATTGTTACACAAGTCGCTGGAAAGACTGACATCTTCTCATTTAAGAGTTTCGATTCATGTATCGCACTCTTTGGTATAGTTGGTGGTCAGAACTTCTCTAATTAGGAGGATAAATGAGTAATAAAATATGGGATGATAAATCGACTGACTTGACCCTTAATGGGCCCAAGTTAGCGATTAGTTCTGATACAACAAAAAGCATATCTGTCATAGCACCGAATGGACAAACTGGTGGTGGTGTTACGGATCAAACTTCAGTTACTTTTTCAGTGACTGGAGTTTCAACTTTTCCTGATGGGACAAATGCAGATGGTGGTATATCTTATGAATGGTTTGAACTGAATGATGGTGCGATTGGTGTATCTACAAGATTTACAGGGGCAGGGACAAGTTCTTTAACTTTAAATTATGCATTAAGTCCAAACGATGATGGTAAACAATATTTTAGTAGATTGACATTTGCTCCTGATAATGTTTCTGCTGGTGGAACATCTGGATCAACGATTAATAATTCAATTGATAGTTCTCCAATATCAATTACGGTAGCACCAGAATTATTTGTTTCTGCAGGGATTACTACTGCAACTGTTCCTATAAACACAGACGCGACATTTAATTGTTTAGGTGGGATAAATCGTGATGGAACTCCTGTAAGAGAATCGGATATTTCATATCAATGGTATCTTAATGGATCAAGTATATCTGATGGTGTATTACAAACAACACAATCAGCATCTACAATAGTTCAAACTTATGGAGCAGGAAATCATACGTTAACAATTCCTGATGATGCTACTAATGTATCAATACGTATAAGAGGTGGTGCCGGTGGATCTGGAGGAAGCGATATTGGTGGATCTGGTGGATCTGCTGGTCAAGGTAGAGTTGGTAAATTTTCAATCGCTGATGGTGGTAGAACACTTACCATAAATGTAGGAAGTCGTGGTGCTAATGGGACTCGTGCACAAAATGGTGGATCAGGATCTGGTGGTGATGTAAGTGTATCTGGTGGTGATGGGGGGAGAGGTGGTAATACAGGAACAGATGATGCCTCTGGAGGAGGAGGTGGTGGTGGATCAGGTGTGTTTATATTTGATAGTGTGAGTGATGGTTATATTGTATCTGCCGGTGCTGGTGGTGGTGGAGGCGGTGGTTCTGATGGTGCTGCTGGAACATCTGGAAGTAATGGTGAAAATTGGCAAGCAGTTTCAGGATCTTTATCAGGATTTACTAATGGTGGTGCTGGTGCAGATAAAGGTGGTGGTGAAGGTGGCGGCGGCGGTGGAGCCGGAGCAGGATATCGAGGAGGATCTGGTGGAACCGCTGGTATTGATGAACCACCCCCACCCCCACCCCCATCAGGTGGCGGAGGTGGTGGAGTCCCATGCTTTACATCTGATGCTCGCGTGTTAATGTGGCCTGGCACCTGTAATTGTGGTGATTTAATTGAAAGACCAATATCCGAAATAAAGGTCGGTGATTATATCGTTAATAAAAATCGCACATCAAAAAACAAAGTTCTCTTCATTGAGGAGCATGATCCAAGTTCAAAGAATCCAGATCTTTACTCACCAAATGAGAATATACCACCCTTTGCAACAACAAATCACCCTCTTTTTGTTGATGGTGAATGGGTTGCGGTTGATGTTGATCTTTATCCATGGCTTGAAAAACAAAGACCATTGAGAGATGCTAATATAGAAGAAACTGGTGATCGAAAACTTTATAACCTTTGGTTATCAGGTGATGGAACTTATAATGTTAATGGTTTTGGAACGCATTCTATAATGTTTGATGGTGGATTTTTGAAAAACTGTTTTGCTCAAGGATTATTGACACAGGATGAGGTGATGACTCTAATGAGAAAATATACTTATGATGAAACAAACCTTATTAACGGTGCATTCTTACTTAATAAATTATTCGGAAAGGTTAATTTTAAATTATTAAATAGATTATGGATCTATTGTTTGAATGGTGATGACTTGTCAAAAAGAAAGAAGATTATCCATAAAGTAATAAAATTATTACAAGGAGGAGTGTAATGGCAACATCAGCAACAGGTGGTGGTGGAGGACAAAGTGCATACAATAGTCAAGTTTTAACTTTAGTTGGTGAAAATAGCACTAGCGGTGTCGAACCTCAAGTTGAGGTAACTTATACATCGGCATCTGAGGGTGGATCTACAACTGTTACTACGAACACTACAATAACTGGAGCACAAACAGAGCAACTAAAAATAAAATCTGATCGTGTTGGTATTTCTACAGTGAGATGTGTTATGTCACATCCGACTGCTGTTTTAAATCATGCTGATGCAAATGGTAACACAGTTTTAGCATCTGGCGTTTTTGATGGTGGATTATCAACAAAAACAGTTGATTTTGAATCCATAAGTGCGGTGAATAACACAAGGTCAATTTTAAATTATGAAGTTGTAAGTGATCTTGATAGTTCAAAATATACATCATCTAATTCTTATGGAGATCAAAATTTATTTCTTAATTCATTTGACGGTCAAGCAAATTCAAATTTAGTAGATTCTGCTGCACAAACAATTATTGTATATCCGCCTGAAGAAAATATTACAGTTAAAATAACTTTGGCAGCTGCTGCAGGACAGAGTTTTAATGGTAATACAGGTGGTGAAGGTGGTGTTACTATCTTCTCATATACTCTACAAAAAGATACTGAGTATGCTTTTAAGTTAGGTTACACAATATCACCACCAACATCATTAGGTTATGGTGGTGCTGGTGCTTATTTCTATGAGAAAGGTAGATTATTAGTCGCTTGTGGAGGAGGAGGAGCCTCTGGATGGTTTGGTGGTAATGGTGGATCAGGTGGTGGTGCTGGAGTTGTGGGTGGTTCAGGATCTGGACAATCTTCTGGTTCTGGAGGTCAATCAATAAATGCCGGACAACTTACATCAACAGGTATCTTTGCATCAGGATTAAATGGTGGTAAGGTAGAAAGTTGCACAACTGGTGATTATTATGCTAGTCAAGGAATTACCCCATGTGGTGACGTTGGAACTTCTCAATTTAGAGATTACCTTGGAAATATTAACTCAAACACTGCATCTATAACAAGAGGATACAAATCTGCACCCGGCCCCGGATATGGATTTAGATATAATGGTGGTAATAGTTTATCCATAGTAAATGGAACTTATGTAGGTGGTGGTGGTGCTGGTGCGTTTGGTGGAAATGCAACTGCTTCAGTAAGTGGTGGTGGAGGAGGAGCGAGTGGTTATACAAATGGGAGTGTAAATGTTATTAGCACATCTCAAGGTGGTAATACTTCGAGAGCGTCTGCACTGACGATTGAATTACTATAAATAATTAGAGCAAAAAAAAGGGGGAGAGTGAACCCGAATGGCCATTAATAAGAATTTTGTAATAAAGAATGGTGTTGAGGTAAATACTAATCTCATAGTCGGTGATTCTACTTTAAATAAAGTTGGTATAGCTACCACAGTTCCGGGATATGATCTACATGTTGGTGTAGGTGCTGGAGCAAGGGGTGGTATTGGTGCGACAGATATAACAGTTACAGGTATTGCAACAATCGGTGTTGGAAATAGCAGCTCAGCAGCACTTGTTGTTACCGGTATTTCCACATTTGAGGGAGGTATTGATGCAAATGGAAGTATATCTGCACGAACAGCAGCAGTTCAAGATTTAACTTCAGGAAGAGTTGTTCTTGCTGGAACTGGAGGAGAGTTAGAAGATAATACTAATTTAACATATGATGGAACAACACTTGCAAGTGCGATAAACATCGGTGTTGGTGCTGGAATTACTTTACAGAGACATGGTGGAGCATCAATCTCTGGTATTACAACAATTGGTGGCGTTTTAAATGCAGACGGCGATGTAAATTTAGGTAATGCTTCAAGCGATACAATCACTCCAACAGGTAGATTTGACGCTGATATACTACCTGCATCAGACGGTGCAATCGATTTAGGTGCCACTGGAGCAGAATTTCAAGATTTATTCATTGATGGCACTGCAAATATTGATAGTCTTGCTGCTGATACGGCTGCGATTGGTGATCTAACAGATAATCGAGTTGTCATTGCTGGATCCTCTGGTGAACTTGAAGATGATGCTAACTTTACCTATGATGGATCTAAATTAAATATTGGAGCAGGAACTGGTGTTACTGTATTTAATAATGGTAATGCAGTTTTTGCAGGTATTGTTACTGTAGGCGGTGATCTTGTTGTAACTGGTGACTATAGTGTAGATGAAATAAGTGCTAGAAATCTTAATTTAACTGGCATTGCAACCATTGCTGGTGAAACAAAATTAGGAGCTGGTTTAACAATTGCTGGTGTTACAACAACAGGCGAGAATCTTGGTGGATTTAAGAGATTAGTTGGAGCAGCGAGTTCAACTGTTGTATCAATCGCAGTCACAGTTGCAGTCAAGACAGCAGATCACAGATACTTTGGGCAGGGATCAGCGAATGGATATTGGTTAGATGGAGTTCAATCACCATTCCTTACATTAGTTCCCGGAAAATTATATTACTTTGATCAGTCTCATAGCACAAACAATGGACACCCATTCCGTTTCTATCTTGAGCAAGACAAGGCAAATGCATATACCACAGAAATAACAACTGGTGGAACTCCGGGTAGTTCGGGTGCATATACACAAATTGGTATCGGAACTGCATCAAATGAGAACAATCATCCAGCTGTGCTTTACTACCAATGTTCAGCTCATGGATTTATGGGTAATGCGGTTGCAACTCAATCAAATGCAATCAATTTACCAGATGGAGTGGTTTCAACAGTTCGTGGTAATTTATTACCGGGGTCTGATAGTGCTTACGACATTGGAGCTAGTGGAACAAGGTTTACTAACATTTATGGTGATACTTTATATGGTGATGGTTCAAACTTAACTAACTTACCTACACAAGTATCGATTGCAAACAATGCAGATAATCGAGTAATCACAGGTGGTAGTGGTGTAAACTTAAATGGTGAAGCAAACCTAACATTTGATGGATCAACACTTGGAATCACTGGAAGCATTGATCTAAGTGCAGATATTGATGTTGATGGAACTGCAAACCTTGATGTTCTAGATGTTGATGGTGCAACAAACTTTGGTGCTGATGTTGTCTTTGCTGGTGATGCAGCGAACATCACGTTTGATAAGTCAACTGATGATTTAATTTTTGATGATAATGCACAGGCAGTATTTGGATCAAGTTCTGATGGTATGCTCTTATATCACAACGGGAGTCATAGTTTTGTTCAAGATAGTGGAACTGGAGGATTATTTGTTCTTGGAAGCCGAGTTGAAATTGGTAATGCTGCTGGTGATGAATCTGGACTTGTTTTCACTCAAAATGGAGCTATTGAACTTTTCCATGATAATGCAAAGATTTTCCAAACCACTGGATCTGGAGTTACAGTTGGTCTTTCATCTATTCAACATAATGGTAATGCTGCATTCCCCGGAATCACTACATTAGGAAAACCCGGAACTGGAAGTGAAGTAATAATTAACAATAGGTTAACTATCAATAGTGGTGCAAATATATCTGGTATTGCGACACTAGCGCAAGCGTATATTGCTAAACTAGCACAGAGTAACGGAACATCAGGTAATACAAACGAAGTTCCGGTTGCAAACGGATCAGGTGGTTGGAACTGGGCACCTGTAAACACCGCCGGTGCGAGTGATATTCAGGGTATAACTGTTCAGGAAGAAGGATCAAACGTTGGAACTGCAGGAAGTATAAAGACAATAAACTTTACTGGTAGTGACATCACTGCGTCTGCATCAGGACAAACTGCAACAATAAACGTCAGTTCAACAATTCAGGGTATTACAACCTCTGGAACATCATTCTTACATGATATTACTCAAACTGGTGTCACAACGTTAACATCCGATCAACAAGCAGCTTTCAATGTTGGAACTGCAGCAACAATATACTCAGCTGGTAATATAAGAACTGTTGGTGTCATTACTGCTCGTGGTGGACTTGTTCTAAATGATTCTACGGATAGAAGTTCTGGTGGTGGATTAATAGTTGGAACTGCAGCATCAATCGCAACTAATGGAAACGCTGGATTTGCTGGAATTGTTACTGCTGGTGGTGGATTCAATATTGGTATTCAATCTGCTGGTATTGTTATTGCGAAGAACGTTGGTATCAATACACTTAACTTTGTTGGATCTGGTAACTCAATTACTTACTTTGCTGCAACAAATACTCTTGATGTTAGTATTGCAGGATCAAGTGGTGGTGGAGGAGGAGGTGTCTCAGAGACAGAGACAGCAGTTTCATCTACAAGTGCAACAAGCACTGGTAGCTTCGCGAAGGCAAGTTTCCGATCTGCATCTGTCCTCGCACAGATAACGCAGGGATCTGCATTCCAAGTTGGTCGATACTTGTTAATACATGATGGCACAACAGTCACAACAATCGAAGAATCAGCAATTGCAACTGGATCAATGCTTGGAACATTTGAAGGTGTTATAAATGGTTCAAATGTTGAGTTCAGGGTGACGATGAGTAGTTCTTCTTCTGCAACGGTTACAACTAAGATTGATACAATCTCGATACCATAGGTGATATAACATGGCAACCTTTCGCGTTGGTGTAGGATCTTTTAACATTCAAGATGGTGCTGTTGGTTTTGGAACCGATACTGATGGTCTTGGAAGTTTAAAGGTCAAAGGTGTAACAAAAACAACTGATATCAAAGTATCTGGTGCATCAACACTCACTCGATACTCAGGTTTTGCTGCGGATAATATTAATCAACTCGAAAATATCACACTCACATCAGAAGTTGGAACGATTGGAGATATTGTAGTTGGAGTTGGAACATCAGTCATCATATCAAGTGCATCAACAGTCACAGTCGGAACAGTTGAAAGTGTAAGTATCGGAACTCACTTCTCTCCTCCAACAGGTGGAATCGAAGAAAGAGGACAAGATTTTGTTGAAGGTATGATGAGATTTAATACGGATCTCAATACGATGGAGTTTTATAATGGCAATGAGTGGAGACAGTTTACATATATTTCAGATATAAAAAATAGTCCATCAAGTCGTGGTCGTGGTGTGATTGGTGGAGGTAGATCTCCAAACCATACAACCTCTATGGAATTCATTCAATTTCATACTCTTGGAAGTGCTCAAAGTTTTGGTGATTTGCAAAACAATAGCACTTATAAATTTCCAAATTCTTCCGCAGTTAGAGGAATATTCTCTGGAGGATATGAACCGAGTGGTGGAGGATATGATACCAATATAATTAATTATATTACTATCGCTTCTGCGGGAGATGCGACAGATTTTGGCGATTTAGTTACTGATTCTGGTATTGGTTCAGGTGCTTCATCATCTACCAGAGGACTACAATTTGGTGGATACGTTAATCCGGGAACAAATCACAACGTAATTCAATATATTGAAATGTCAACACTTGGAAACTCTCTTGATTTTGGAGATACATCAACAACTTTAAGAGGTTGGGGAGCAGCGAACTCCACAATAAGAGCAGTCATAGCTGGTGGAGATACAGGTAGTGCTAAAACTTCTGGAATGGAATTTGTCACTATTTCATCATTAGGAAATGGCAGGGAGTTTGGTGATTTAACACTGGCAAGAAGATTAGATAATCAGAATGCATCAGGTTCCATTCGTGGAGTTTTTCTGGGTGGAGGTTGGGGTAGTAGAACAGATACTATCGATTTTGTAAATTTCGCATCTTTAGGGAATGCGGTTGATTTTGGTAATTTAACAAACGAGACTGCTTTACCAGCAACATGTGCTTCTGTTCTTCGTGGTATTGTATGTGGTGGTTACTCTCCACATGTAAATATAATAGAATTCGTTACAATCGCGACTGCAGGAAATGCACAAGACTTTGGTGATATGACTGATACGAGGCATGCACATACTGCAGTATCAGACTGTCATGGCGGGTTAGGAGGTTACTGATGGCTGAAATACGTTTTAATTACGGCGATAAGTTTACACAAACATCAGATTCAAACACTGGTATTGGATCAACAATTCCTGCTGGTAAATTAGATGTCGCTGGTGGAACAAGTGCAGGAAGTCTCCGAGTTTCAGGTATTGCAACACTTTCTTCTTATCAGGGATTTGTAAATACTAAGTTAAATATTCCAACGGAGGGAATGATTGTTGAGGCAGGTCAAAGTGGATCTGTTTCTGGAGAGGTTGTAATAGGCACAGGACAAACAACATCAGTATCAACAGGTGCAACCACAGGACAAGGTGGGGTTGATAGTCTCAAAGTATCTAAAACATTCATGCCACCAGTTGGAGGGACTGCTGATCGACCAACTGATGTCAAACCCGGAATGGTTTACTACAATAAAGACTTCAAGACAATTGAATTCTGGGATGGTAATTTCTGGAAGCAGGTTGATAATACAACAAGAAGGGGTCGTGGTTTATTTGCTGGTGGAAGAAATTCTAGTAGTAGTGATCAAACTGCAATAGCTTTTATTGAAATTGCATCTACTGGTAATGCACAAAGTTTTGGTGATTTAGCAACAGCAAGAATGTGGGCTGGAGGTGCTTCAAATGCTATTCGTGGATTATTTTCATCGGGAACTCCTACCACAAACATGGATTATGTTACAATAGCATCTGCGGGGGATGGGACAACTTTTGGAACTTGTAATCAGACTGGTGGTGCAGGATCACTTGCATCATCAACCAGAGCATTATTTGGGGGTGGTTACAGTAATACAGTGAACGCTATTCAATTCGTTGAAATAATGACACTAGGCAACTCTATTGATTTTGGTGATTTACGATCTCGACAGAATTTCCAATATATAGCAGCAGCATCCAATACTACCCGTGGATTCTTTATGGGTAATAGTGATGCCAGCACTAATCAAAGTGCTGATGTGGATTTTGTTACGATTGCATCGAAAGGTGATTCAGTTAAATTTACTACCTTAACTCAAAAAAGAGGTCAGTCTGCATCATTTTCAAATTCCACAAGAGCAGTTCAGGCATGTGGAAATATTGGCCCAAATGCAAATACTCACACTAATACGATAGATTTTATTTCAATGTCATCAGGGGGTAATGCAATTGATTTTGGTGATGCAAGAGACAAAGCTGGGCAGTTAAAAACTGGTGCTGCATCTCCAACTAGAGGTTGCTTTGCAGGGGGAACCACAGATGGTTCCAACGCTCTTAATAATATAAGTTTCATACAATTTTCTACTACTGGAGATGCACAAGATTTTGGTGATTTAAGTATGGGTGGTAGACGGAATGGTATGGGTGGATTATCTGACTCTCACGGTGGACTAGGAGGTTTCTAATGGCAACAATACGTAGAGCTGGTTTTGGAACTGTATTTGAACTCGAAGATAGTAAAGTCGGGATCGGAACTGATGCAGCAACTCATACACTTCAAGCACTTGGTAATATAAGATCGGAGGGTGTGCAAGATGTTGGTGTCTCAACTCTTACAACTTATCAAGGATTCACAGATAAAGAAGCAAGATTTACTGGAGGACAAATTGATTTTGAGTCTCAATCAGGTTCAACATCAGGTGAGATTGTAATTGATGGTAATGTCACAGTTTCATCCGCAACAACATTCACAAGTGGCCCACAACATCTAACAGTCACTGATACATTTACTCTCCCATCAGGAGATACAAACAGTCGTGAATTAAAACCAACTGCTGGAAGTTTAAGATTCAATCAAGATTTTGCAACACTTGAATTTTATACAGGTAACAATTGGGCAACAGTTAATACATTTACTGAGATACAAAACAGTCCAAGCAATCGTGGTCGTGGTGTGATTGGTGGCGGTTATAGTTATGGTTTTCCTTCTACTGCTGGATCGACAAGCATTGAATTTGTCAACATCCCATCACAGGGAAATTCTATCAATTTTGGTGATCTAACTGGAACTTATAGAACTTGGATTTCTGCGTTTTCATCAAGTATCCGTGGTATTTGGAGTTGTGGTTCTGATTATCCGGGTAACAACGTAACTAATATTATGGATTACATAACTATTGCATCAGAAGGTAATGCAATAGATTTTGGTGATGGAACATATACGGGTAGTAAACAATGTTGTGGTAATAGCATAAGGGGTTTAGGTGCTGGTGGTTACAATCCCTCTCCCGGTGTTAACCGTAATATTATAGAATATTCACAAATTGCAACATTGGGAAATGCATTAGACTTTGGTGATTTAGAAACTGCAACAAGAGGAATGGGAACAAGTGCTAGTCCAATTCGAGGTATTTTTGCTGGTGGTCAACGATCCTCTAACACATCAGATATTCAATCTGTTACAATCGCATCAACAGGAAATGCTGTAAAATTTGGAGAATTAACATCGGTAAGAAGAATGGATGGTGGTGGTCAAGTTACCAATTCAGTAAGAGGTGTATTTTGGAATGCTGAAGGAAAAATAGGTGGCACAGGTGCTACTTCTCCTGCAGGAACTGCCATGGATTATATAACTTTAGCATCAGGTGGTAACGCTGTATTATTTGCTGATGGTCTAACAGTTATTGACGATCCAGCGTCTACTTCAAATATGACTCGTGGAATATTTGCAGGATCTGGCCCAAGTTCTGCTCAGAAAAACAACATTGATTTCATAACTATTGCAACCACAGGAAATGCACAAGATTTTGGTGATTTAGATAGACCAAAACAGTCTGCAGGTGGTTGTTCAGACTCTCACGGTGGATTAGGAGGTTTCTAACATGGCAAATTTAAGAACGAACAATTTATCAGGAGAGCAAGGACAGAATGCCTATCGTGGGTCTGTTGTTTTTGGTGGAGGAGATAATAGTTCTGCTGGTCTTACAATTGCAGATAATTCAGACTTAGAATTAGGTTCTGAAACAAATTGGACAATTGAGTTTTGGTTATGGTTAAACGGGCCCGTTCATGGTGATTATGATGTTATCTTAGGAAAAGGAAGTGCCACTGGCAATAATTATGAATATTTTGTTGAGGTGATGTCGGACAATACTTTAGATTTCTTCAGCACATCTACAGGAAGTGCATGGACTTTTCAACAACAAATTTCACCTGTTCTTTCTCATGACTCTTGGCATCATGTGGCAGTGGTTAGAAATGGGTCAGGATCAAATAGTTTAAAAAGTTATATAAATGGTCAAGAATATGGATCATTTACAGCAGAGAGTATTCATACATCTGCATATCCTTTTGGTATTGGATATTTTGCTGGAGGAAATAATTTATATTCAAAGGTAACAGTAAGTAATCTACGAATTGTAAAAGGAACATCAGTATATACAGCAGCATTTACTCCTCCTTTCACGGAATTAAAAGCAATACCTAATACTGTTTTACTATGTTGCCAAGATTCAGATAACCCATTCAAGGAGGAAACTGGAAAGACGATTACCGGGGTTGGACATCTTGCGAATGGTGCTGTCATTCACCCAAGAAACAATCCACCATACGGAGTTGATGCAGGAAACACATTTGGAGGGCCAATCCAACAAAGCACTCAAGGATATATGTATTTTCCAACTGGAAGAACAGAAGAGAGAGGAAGAGGTCGTGGAGTCATATTCGGTGGTTATAGTAGCCCTACTGGTTACACGAAAGATATTTATTACATAGACATACAATCTATGGGTAATGCGGTTCATTTCGGTGATATAACAGCAACCAGATATAGTGGTGGTGGATGTGGATCATCAACTCGTGGAATAATTGGTGGTGGAAGAGCTGGTTCAGATTCTAATCGTGTTAATATTATTGAGTTTGTAGAGATTGCAATTACAAGTAATTCACTTGATTTTGGTGATTTAACAGGTGTAAATGCGTTTAATGCAGGAGGTGGAAATCAAACTAGGGGTATTTGGATGGGTGGATCAACACCTACAACAGTTGATACCATAGAATTTGTTACGATTGCAACAAAAGGTGATGCACTTGATTTTGGTAATTTGACGGTTGCAAAAAACGCTATTGCCACTGGTGCGAGTTCCACAAGAATGCTTGGAATGGGTGGAGGAAATCCTTCACAGAGTTTTGCTACAATAGACCTTATTACAATCGCAACCACAGGAAACGCATCAGATTTTGGTGATTTGACCGCAGCAAAAAGTTCAGGAACAGGAGTTTCAAGTAATACTCGTGCTGTAGCTATAGGTGGAGTTGGTTCACCTGCAATTCTCAATACTATGGATTTTGTTACGATTGCAACCACAGGAAATGCAACTGACTTTGGTGATACACTTGCAACATATGAACATACAGGATCAGTTAATAATTCAATTCGTGGTGTGATAACTGGTGCTAGAACACCAAGTTACCTCAATATCTTGGAATTCATCACTATTGCAACCACAGGAAATTCAAAAGATTTCGGTGATATACCAAGAGATAATCTTGCTTATGTTGTAGGAGCATCTGACAGTCACGGAGGTCTTTCCTAAATATGAATAGGATAGTAGAACAATGAGTTTACCACCAAGCGAAATACCATTAGGAGCAATGAGATTCAACTCTGACTCA
>TARA_R100001443_G_scaffold42316_4_pt1 | contig 21979 bp, 24 predicted proteins | sample TARA_R100001443 | Tara Oceans TARA_R100001443 (sample SAMEA2622142) | marine metagenome | biome: marine biome (ENVO:00000447); feature: deep chlorophyll maximum layer (ENVO:xxxxxxxx); material: "saline water (ENVO:00002010), including plankton (ENVO:xxxxxxxx)" | depth 50 m
CTGTACGTGGGGGAACCTGATCTTCTGTGTTAATACCCTTAGCAGCAAATGTTGTAGGGTATGGAACATATTTTGGAATTATTTTAGTTCTTCTAAGGTCAGTACCAATAACAGAACAACCTCTAGGTACAATGATACCACCTTCGGTTGAATTGTATTTGTATAATACATTATTAGGAGACGTTAAGTCTAGGTTGGAGTTCTCATCAATAGGAGCAACGTTGGTATATAATATATCACCAGGTCTATTATCTACAACATATTCAGCAGGATATAAGTAAATTGAAAATGCATCAAATTCGTCATTACTTAAACCAACTCTATATGAAAATCGTGCCACCTCAAGGAAAGCACGTTGTAAACTCTTAAACGGACGTAATGCCGAGTTACCCCTGTTATCAATTGCATCAGAAGCATCGAAATCATCAGGGTTGACGTAGATAATCCGTCCCGTACGGGACGTAATAATATTCTTTAACCTAGTTAGTGACATTACGTTACGCTATTCCTATATGGTTATTTATTATGCTTGGTTAAACACTCTTGTTGTGAATGCTGAAGAGTTATCTTCAAAACCAAGTAGGTGGAAAACATTATTAGCAGTTGTAGATTTAACAACTATTCTTTCACCAGGTCCAACAACAATCGAAGTTATCTTATCAATCTCGTTACTACCATTACTCACTCCCTTAACAAAATAATTATCTGCCTCAACAGCAGCAGTTGCAACACCAACAGAACTTACAGTAACCGTTGATCTTGATGCAGTACCTAATTTAGGATTATCTCTAAATGTATCTGAACCTGCAAAATCACCAGAACCTGAACCTTTAACTACATAAAGATCAGTTCCACTATAACTACGAACATAACCATATGGTTCCACAGTTTTAGAGTTAACAGTGTAAGTAGTACCACCTAAAGTAAATGAATCAGTAGAGTTGACCCAAGTACCATCGACATCATAAACAAAAATCTCATCATATTGATAAGTAGTTTGTTTTGCTAATGATCTATCAGAACCACCATAAACAGAGTTACCAGCAGTACCAGTACCACCATCATAAAAATATAATGTAGAAGGTGTTGCAGCATTTGAGAAATCATACTGAACATAAGCACCAGCAGAACCTGCGGATCCATTGGTAGTCTTACCAGTAGTATATTCTGTACCATCATCAGAGTTACCTGCAGTACCATCAGGTCCAAACTCACCGTTAGCAACAGTAGAGAGATGAAAATCTCTTCCACTCATAGTGCCATCAGAAACATTGAAACGATATGGTCTATCACCAAAGAACTCTAATGGACCTTTGATGTTAATGTTATATGTACCACCAGCAGTTGTTGTAGAGAATACCCAGTCGTTAGATGCAGAACCAATACCACCAGTAGATACTGTTGCTGTTACTCCTGAACCATTATTAACACTATCACCAGCAGCAAATTCTGTACCAGTTCCATTTAGTGTAGAAGGACCACAGTACAATACATTTGGATCTGATCCAGTACCATATATTAATGCAGTTGTTGTATTACCACCAGAACCCTTAGTTAAACTTTCACCAGCATTAAACACACCACTTGCAGATTCTACTGTGATTTGTCTAATTGATATTGTCTTTACAAATACTTCTTTAAATGCTGGAACATAAAATGATTCAAACTTAGCACTCTTTTCTGCATCATCACTTGCTAGTAAAGCACCAGCGAGTATTGATGTAGTAGTATCCATTGGTGTGCTAAGTGCAAACCTATATCCAGTGATTATATCACCCTTATGTAACTTATATGCACCTGACCCATCCACTACCAATTTTTGATCGTAATCTTTTATTGCAACATCATAAGCAGATCCTGTACCGTCATTGGTAATTGTTAGGACACTGCTAGAAGAAGCGTTAATAGGAGCAGAGTACAGAAGGGTATCTGTATTTGCTGATGGTTTTAATTGTGCTAATATTCCTTGTTGTGCCATTTTTAATTAGAAACCTGCGTAGAAGAATTGTTGTTGTCTGGTTCTACCAGATAAGTTTGCAGCACCAATACCAGCACCAAAGTTAACATCATCTAAAGTAACGTTCTCAGTAGATAGTAGTGTTGCATCTGCGTCAGGAAATCTAACTGTCCTAGCAGCAGTAATGTTGTCAGTGTTTATAGTAACAGATCCAGTAAGATTACCTTGATTTTTAATCGCAGGTGTATAGATGGATTTGTTCTTTAAATCTTGAGTTGCTAACTCAGTAACAACAACGTTGTTATCAGTACCATTATTTAGTGTAGCAACCTCTGGAAACTCATATGTACTATTTGTTAATGTAAGTTGATTAGCAAGGTTCCATGTAATCCTTTTACTAACATCAGTTGTATCAGCAAGTGATAAACCCTGAATAGTTTTGTTAGAAAGTGTCTGAGTTGATTCAGTACCTACTAAAGTTAAACTAATATCAGGAACAGTAAGAGTTCTTACTGCAGTTAATGCAGTAGTATTCCATTGGGCAACAGCAGTGCTATCTGCTGTAGCAGCAAATTTTGGAGTAACTAACGTCTTATTAAGAGTAGTTTGCTCTGCTTTAGTATCAAGTAACGTAGATGAAGTAGCAGTTGGTTCGGAAGTTGTTGTTGTGACACCACCATCAGGTAAGAAATAAGATCTTCTTGCACCTGAAGTTACCGCCCAGTTAATCTGGAAGATTGCTTCTTCAGTATTATCAGTAATTACAAAATTATCCTCATCAATAAGAAGAGTTTTATTTGTTAATGTTTGTTGTGTATCAGTACCTACAAGAGTTGTACCATTACCAGCAGTTATTGCTGGCATCGTCATAATTCTAGTGCTTGTACCCGTTCCAACGTTACCAATTTCAAATCTTACTTTTGGACCTTGAGCATCTTCTAAGATAAAAGATCCATCCTGCATCAAAAATTGTCCAGTAACCTTAACAGAACCCGTTCCCTTTGGAGCAAGAACTACATCAGTATTACTAGCAATATCATCAACAGCAGTAACAAACAGTGATGTACTACCACCACCATTATCAATCCTTGAGCAATATAAACCACCATCACCAAATGCAACACCTATCTGGTCATATGCATTTTGATAGATTCCTGTGTCTCTGTCCAAATCAAAAGCTACACCTGGTGCTGCTTTTGTTCCTTGTGATACACCTTTAAATAATTGATTTACCTTTGCTTTTCTGTTAGGGATCAACGGATCAGATACCACAACAGGAAGAATCGCTTCTCCTGACAAATTGGAGTCTGATATTGTCTCTAACTGTGATATCTTCTTAGTTGCCACGAATAATCATACGTTTTGCTACAAGTCTATTTAGCCAGGTTTGAAGGTTGCAATTTCATTTAAAGTCAATAAACTACGAAGTTTGATATTATTCTTCTCCATAAGTTCATCTGCTTCACTATTTTGTTGTCTATCAACAATAGTAAGTATAGTATCTACGTCATATCCAGCATCACGAATTTTTTCTACTGCTAGAATAGCAGACCCACCTGTTGTGATTACATCTTCTAAAACTACAACCTTTGAACCCTTTTCTAATGTTGGACCTTCGATCCATGCACCAGTGCCATGACCTTTTGGTTTCTTACGAACAATAAGACCACTATAATTACCCATTAATGCCATACCTGCCACTAATGGATCAGCACCAAGAGTAAGTCCTCCAACTGCTCTAGTACCTGCAGGTACTAAATCCAATAGCAACATACATGTAAGACTAAGACCACCACCATTTAATGTGACAGGTTTACAGTTAACATAATGTTCACTTTCTATACCAGAGGAGAGTTTAAACTTACCTTTACGATAAGCACTCTTGTGTATCATACCCAAAAGGTCATTTTTCAAACTCATTTTCTTTCTTTAATTTTTACGTCATATTCAATAACAATCTTCTTAGAAGATCTACCATTACTGGAATATGTAGTTGATCTTGTCATATTACCACCAAGTTCTGCTGTTATGGTTAATAATTCTGCTATTAGATCACCGTTTTTATTTGTCATTGGTTTCACCCCATAATTGAATAGTAACTCTTGGTTCTGGTGGGTAGGGTTCAATAGCAGTAACTAAATGTTCCTCCTCTTCATCATTAACCACCATAACATTTTTTTCTGGCAATAAAGTTTTCCACTCTTTATTGTGTTTATCTTGCCAAATAAACCATCCTCCAGAATTAGGATGCCAGTTAGTGTTTACGTATATTGTAGCACCAAAACCATGATTTTCATCATTGTGAATAGCAATTCCAGAAGATCCTTGCCATAGATAAAACTGAACGATCAACCTATCATACTCTGGAACCTTATCTTTAACACTATCTTCTATAAGTTTTGCCAAATCCTCTGAAACTGGTGTAGTCATAACAGATCCAGGTAGTCCCTGCTTAAGCACTTTGTCCCATAAGACAGTACTCGTATTCCATAATGGTGATGGAATTTTTATGTTTAGTTCACCTACAATTCTCTGAAATATTTCATCAGATAGTGTATCAAATACAATTTTCATTCAAGACCCCATTTTGTGATATAAGATTGAGGAGCACATTTAACTGCAACAGTAAATCTATGCCCATTTCTAAAAGATGTTGCACGATGTAATATCGATGCATCAAATACAACCATACGGTTAGGAAGAGGTAAAACACAGTATATATGATCTTTTAGAAAAAGTTGTGTCTCACCACAGTTATTAAGTTTCCACTCAGTATGAGGATAGTATAAAAATGTTAATCCTTCATCACCATCTGTGTGAAAATTTGGTTTATCGTTAGAGAAGTTGACATTGATATACATTCGGTATATCTTCATATCTCCTACAATATCTTTAAAGTCACTACAAATCCTATTTGAAAATAGATCCCACATTTCTCCTTTAACGTCAGCAGTACCGCCAACAGGTTCCATATCAGGATGATCTAATTCAAATAGGTTATAGTATTGACGTTGACAATAATCCCCTATTCTTCTTTGAGTTTCAATATCAAAGAAATTATCCGAGGTCTTCAACATGGTCAAGTAATGCAGATACTTCGCATAAACAATCTATTTTCATCATCATATCAGAGATATGCTTGCTGATATAAGGTTTTTCACTCCTTGCTGCGAAAGCTAATGCTTCTCTCAGGTTGCCTTGTGCTTCTTGTAAAGAAGTTTCAACTTGTTCTGATAATGCCATAATTAAGTTTCAGTTTCTTCGAGTTTTTTTAATCGTTTGTGTTCTTTTTTATATTGTTTTGCATAAAAAACATCCTTTTTGGAATACCAATCAGGATGTTCTTTTGCTAATTTTATTAATTTCTTTGCTGCCTTAAGATCCTTCATTTAATTGTACTTCTTTCTTATCCCTTAAATAAGTATTTATTACCTCTATCTGGTCATGATACCGAGAGATCTTGTCTATTTCTACTTGTATTGCATCTGTTATATCCGAATGTTCACCTATACCAGCAGGATTACTAAGATATACCTCAACGTTTGCCTTGTGCCTTTCAATCTCACCTCTAGCGTGTGATAATATTGCTTTGATTAATTGATCTCTCATGTTAAATATGATACTGGTGTATAGGGAGTAGGCAGTCCTTCTATATGGACATCTTTTGTATTCCTACTAATTTGAAGTAATTCTATTATCCATAGAACCGTAAGTACCAACTGGTTGATAATTCATTGATACTGTATATCTATCTATACCGCTATGAAGAACAATAGAATGTTCTAGATAACCAGGAAAGAATAGCATTGAGTTCTTTGGTGGTGTGACTGTAATGTCCTCACTATTATAAGGGTTTAATGCAGAATAGTCAAATGAAAAACTGTTTCTAAGTGTTAAAGGATTCTTAAATTCTATTTTAGAATTACCTTGTAAGTATAACACAGAAGAAAAGAAATAGTTCTTATGGTCATGTGTTAAAGACCATCCACCATCTTGTGTTTTTGTAGTCCAAGAAACTCCCATCTTGAAATCACATTGATCTATCATTAATAGATTTCTAGCAATTTCAGTGAACATGTTCACAAAACGTTCTTCGTACTTTGTCCCTTTAAGGAAATCAACGTTATCTGATCCAGATGATTTTGAATTAGGAAGATAATCCTCCTTTTTACATAGATCAAGTATTTCTATGCTCTCTAAATCATCAATGGCATTAAAGACATAAAGCAATGGCACATTAAATGAGTCAATAATTTGTGCTTCAACTGCCATTTAATTTGTTGATAAGAGTTTTAGTACGTTTTTTGAGTTGACGCAAACGAGCAGACGCTGACCTTGACTTGGTATTACGTCCTTGCTTTCTAGGAGTTTCATGGCTTTTAAGACGCATCGGTCTGCCCTGTCTACTTGCTTAGTATAGGGTATTTATCATTTGATGTCAACCCCTTGATCATCTATATCGTCAGGAGTAATTTTAACTGCATCTGACATAAATGCTTTTTTAAAATCTTCTACCTGTTCTATTACTTCTGGGTCTATAGGAGGACCAGATTGAATGACAGGAGATAGCATAGCAGCAGATCCGTTTGCTAGTTGTATCCTAAAGACACATCTATTACGGTCAACCAAACTTAAATAGACACCAAGAGCAGCTTTTGCTTCCTCTTCAGTGATTTCAATAACATCATTCATTAGTAAATTCCACTTTTAATTTTGCATCAGATAAAGCACCGACCATTGTCCATGCAGTTTCACCTGATACTAAGTTGTCATCACAGAAATACTGAATACTATCCTCAAGGAGTTCCTTGAGTTCTACCAATTGCTTCTGTCTTAGTTCATCCATAGTTATATTTGGAAAGGAAGACCACCATCACATTCATCAGCAGCTTCTAGAGATGCTTGATCTACAATTCTTGCTACTTTAGCAAAAATCTCTTTATCAACTCTTTTCTCCCAATTAAGGCAATTTACCATCTTGTTAGTAAGTCTAACAAACCTATCAGCTTCTGAAGTAGTTAGTTTTAGTCTACCTGGTCCACTTTTACCTTCAGCATTACTAAGAAGAAACTTAAAATGCTCTTCCGTAATGGCAGTTCCTTTTTGACTTGGGTTACTCATGATAAATGTAATTCATGCTCATATTATAGCACATTAATTCAAGAAAATCGATGTTGCGGTCAGTTTCATAACTGCACCAGCAGTAAGGGTCATAGCACCACCAGCAATAATACTTGCAGCAGTAGAACAGTTCATAGCAATCACACCAGCAGCAACGTTAACATTATAAGCACCAGTCAATACGTTATTATTATATCCAGTACCACCAGATGTCAGTGAAATTGGACCAGCAGGGTTACCAACCAAAAATCTGGGTATAGCATCAGTAGCAGATCCCGCAGGAGTTTGAATAATATCAACAGATCCACCAACAGCAAATATAAGACCAGTCTTGACTTTTGGTGTAGTTGGCATTGGTGAGTTGATCATACCATCAATGGTTGGAGTGATGATGTTTACAGCATTCTCAGCAGCAACTGTAAATTCTCCTGTACCATATATCTGTGATTTAACTTCATTATTCCACTCTCCACCAGTTATAGAATACTTAGTAAAGTCAGTTAGCAATGTACCACCTGCTTTAATATGCATATCTGCACCATTAGTTACCATTTCTACATCAGATCCAAAACTAATTAAATGTTTTTGGATATTATCTTCACCATCAGATGCTTTAGGAGCACCTTGAGCATTGAAAGTTAATGCACCACCAATCGTTATATCACAATTTCCAGTAATATCTAATGCAAAATCACCATCAACAGTTAAAACTTTATCTTTATCAACAATTTTACAATCATCACCAGAAACACTTGTAGTAAGGTTACCAGAATAACCAAGATGATCTGCTAATATAACACCTTCATCACCCTTGGTTTGTTGCTTAACATATGCCTTTACCTTTGCCTCAAGTTCTGCATCACTTATATCATTACTATCACCTTCAACAGCTTTACTTCTCTTTTCTTCTAATTTCTTTCTGTAGTTCCACTCTGCAAATTTTGCTTGATTTAATTTAACAGATGTCCAAGTAGTTCCATTAGTTCTTGTTTCTACAGTTGCTTTACGACCAGGTGTTCCCATATACATCATATAGGAACCATCTATTTCAGTCTTTGCTTTTGTTAAATCTGGATCTGCATCTCTACTCAAACTATCAAATATATTATCACCAGGCAAACCAGGAGAGTTACAAGTACCCCTTGTAGTTCCCATAGTCGTTTTCAGTAAAGCAAATTCTTGTGCAGTACACTTAGTTACTCCAAATAAAGGGAACCAAGTTTTAACATTTGTACCACTATTATTTTTCCTATTACAACCTCCACCTAAAAGACTTGTGAATAACGTAATAAGACTGGTTATTGATGTTATGTTCAGTGCTTTCGTAAAAATCTCTGCTCCTTTTGACCATGTTTCCATAAGTTCCTTTGCTTTTTGGAAAGTAGATACGATCTTAGTAACCTTACTGATTACATCTTTCATACTATCCAAAATTTTCTGAACATTACAAATAACATCACTAACTACTTTATCAACAGTCTGTTGGACAAATAAGATTTGACTTATAATACCCTCCATGTAACTGTTTAGTTGTGCCTTAATAGAAGAAAGAGGATCATTGATAAAACCCATGAGTTTGCTATCTTCAATACATAATGCATTAAGAATAGCAGTAACTGCAGCACGTACTAGACCAAATTGAACAAAAGGTATACCAGTAGATCCTGCCACAATAGTAGCAATATTCAATTTCTCCATTAAGTCAGTCATTTGCTGACGAATAGCACTAATAACCTGAGTAAATATTGCTGATAGAAAATCTTGTATCTTACCGAGAAGTTTCTCTGTTGTCTCAATCTTACCAGTAACTATATTAAGGAAATTACCTTCTTCTGTTTTAACCAACAAACCAGCAGTATCAGAAAGATCTTCTAAAAGATAACTAAGTTTATGTTCTAGAGTTCCCCAAGGACCAGAAGAACCTCTAGCTACAGGTATTCCATTATTAGCACCTCTAGGTTTTTGAGGATTACCACTACTACCATTAATACCTGGAACTGTACCAATATTATTAGGTGATCCACTACCACCTGTTTCTAAAGTTTTTTGCGTTTCAACAGTTGATACGCTATTATTCTGGTCTCCAGGTCTACAGAAATCACCTTTTGAAATACTATCAACTTTTCCTATTTCTTCGGATGCAGGATTAACAACACCTGGACTATGTTCTGGTATATCTTCACCTGTAAATGCAAATACTCTTTCTTTCTTTGTTGATGGATCTTTCTTAACTCTCATTACACCTATAACAATAGGCATCTGAGCATTTTCACCATCCATAAAGAAACCCATAACAATAGCACCAGGTTGCAACTGTCCCGATGATTCACCTTGACCATCATTTCCTGGTTGGCATGTATGTTGTAACACTGTTGCCCAAGGAAGATGATCTGTTTTAAGATCTGCTACGGTTCCTCCTCTAACATTAGTATAATAACCAAGAACCCGTACTTTTACCCTACCCAATTCTTCAGGATCTCTATTGTCTTCGACTTCACCTACCCACCAGAAAAAACCGTCTTTACCTACAAAATTAATGGTAGGTTCATCGACAATTCCATCTATGCTATTAAGTTCCCTGATCGCCATTTGATTATCTAAAGGTTTTTCTGCTGTTTATATTTATCGGTAAAGAAGAAGACCTGATTACACCGATATTCATCACTAAAATATCTATCATTGCATATATTAGCACCATGAACAAATTTGTTCCCATCAAAAAGAACCATTCTATTGTATTTTGGTGCTAAATGATCTATAAATTTATACTTATGTTTTGGTCTCCAAGGTTGATAATGTTCTGGAACTGGTGGAGTATCTCCACAATTTTCGTATAGATTAGTCCCACACTCACAATCTTTATTGAAATATACTATTGCATTATATCCCTCATCTCTATGTGGCCACCAGACATTATCAGTATAGTTATTATTATGCACTTCAATAAACCTAGTCATATTAGTAAGCACATCACTCACTAAAGGTTCTTGCTTACATAACTCACTTAAAAATTTAATAACATTAAAAATTCTAGCATTTCTCTTACATAATCTCCTATCCTCAAACATCACACCATTGTTAGATGGTGTTTGTTCTATCTTCCATAGTGGAGGTTCTTCACTAAACAAATAACTTTCAACCTCTTCAGGTTTTAAATAAAAGTCATCTATGCAAAAAATAGGAGAACCATCAAGATTCTCCTGTAATATTTTTAAATTTGGATTTAATTCAAACTCGGACATACTTGTAGATCTCATCAGCACCCCAAATAATTCTGCCATCAGAATCTAAAAATCTATCTCGCATAAAAAGTTTATGCCCATATAGACCAAGTTCTGCATGACCTGATATTACTTGTCCATTGTCTTCCATAGTTGTGTCAAATTGACCCATCCATGCAGTTCCATCATATTCCATAATCATATCACAATTCTCATTGCGTGTCAAACCACTATAAGTACCACCCCAATGCTCAAGTATAACTTTAGTATCGGATAGTACTTTTAGTTTTTTGTTAGTTGTTAGATATGGACTATGTTCCTGCTTTCTTCCCCAATGAATAGAGTGTAAGTATTCTCCATCATCTTCCCACCTAACGAATACTTGTTTGTATAACGTAGGTGATGATTGTGCTTGTGTCTTATTAGACCAAGTTCCAAGTAAACATGATAAAAATTCTCTCATTAATCGTCATACACTAAGCACTCTGGCTCGTCAGGATGATTTTCACAGAATAGTTCAATGGTATTAGGATCATGATGGTCACCTGCCTCAATCTCCTCAATATGATGCTCACGATATACTTCTAGATCATGCAACTCTTCTGCGACATGCCTACGAGATGCAGGACTGGTTGTTGGGTTGTCAAGAATGTCTCTATCTTTTTGAATGTGTTCTTCGATAGTTTTCATAATTTTTGTCTCCGTTACTATAGGTAACTATAGCACTATTTATGCACCAATGGTATCTTTAAGTAGCATTAACTCGGTTCTAAAACTTGTTCCATCACCAGCAGAAGCATGTGCTACACCAGCAATTAAGTATCTTCCGCTATATTTTTTATCCAATTCTGGTTTAACACCAACCTTTAAAGTAGATGGAATCTTAACACTAATACCTTTACCAGCATAAAAATCCAATCTACCTGGTACACCAATAGATAATTTGATATTTCTAATAGTTTCCAATCTCAACCATTGATATGCTTGCAGTTCAACCAACTCAGAATAGTTTGCTTGAGGATTTTGTTGATACTTTGGATCAAATATTTGATTAGGCATCATAGTAAAACGAACCCTTTTAGGGAAGTTTACAATATTTTTTATACTGGTATCCATAGTATTAATTGGATTGACCTTATTGGTTCCACCTATATGAGACATCTTCTTCCATATAGGAGTAACACCATATTTAAATTCTGATTGAGAAAAATCTTTACTTCCACCAACTTTAGATTTTGCTATGTTAACAGGATCAAAACCAATACTATATCCAGCCCAAGTACCATGTCTCAACCCCATTAGATAACTTTTCTCATCAGGAAATACTAATGTATCAATCAAAAATTCATCACTTTCACCACCATCCATAGAGGTTTTTGGAGTATAAACATATTCATAAAGTCTTGCCTTACCTTTACTCTTATCGGTCTTATCAGTTTTTTGTTCATTAACATCTTCAACCATCTTATCAACTGATTGAAAATTAAATCCTAATGCATTTTCCCAGAAAATAAATCCATTTTGTAATGTTCCACCTTTATTTGTTTTACGAATACTACGCTGACACATCCAGTAAATAAGATCTATTGGTCTCCAATTAGGAACAATCATAGTCTGTTTATTCATTGTCTGTTCCAAAAAGACTTTTTTAGTCGTACCAATATATTTCTTATCTTTCAATAACTTTTTAATAATTTGCGATGCCTCAACATCACCCTTAAATACTTTTTCAGTATGACCAAAGACATTCAGTACTTCATTTTTTATAAACTCATTAGAAGTAGCATTGATACGATAAAGTTCACCACCTTGAGTTGATCTAACTCTGTCCACAATTTCATAAGATCTCATAATGTAACTACGTTTTTCATCAGGAGTGTCCAATTGCAATTGAAATTCCTCAGAACCTGTCAGAGAATTAATCAATCCACCCATATCTTTGATAATAAAACTTGCTTCTATAGTTGCTGACTGAATAGATTCAAAAACTTCCCATCCTTGGAGATATTCTATCAATTCATATTTTCCTTTAGCATCAGTAACCTTTTTCCCATCTCTAATAATACTGAAAGATGCTTGAACCTCTGATGCCTTTTGCTTCATTGCCATTCTATTATCGCCTCAAAGGATTATTAAAGGAATTCATTATCGAAACAGCAGTCTTAAATATATTAGCAGAAGATCTAACACTCGCATTACCACCCGATGATTGAGCTCTATAAACATCAGTTGTTGCTTTCATTGTACCTTGAATAAATGCTCTATTCTTTGCATTGGATTCTTCTACTGCTAATACTGCTTTCTGCATAATTTCAACACCTTTGCTATTTAACAACTCTCTTGCTTCGCTACGTTCACGCATTACCTTTTGAAGACTACGTTCCTTTTCTTTCTGTTGGGCATTCATTTTCTTCTTCTTATTTTTATCTTGATTTACCTTTGCTTTAGCACCAACACCCTTACCACCAGTACTTCCACCACCAAAAGCTGCAAATATATTACTCATTCCACCAAGACCAGGTTTCTTTAAACCTCCTGGACCCTTTCCACCAAACATACTTGATACTTTTTCTAATATACCTTCTTTCATTATAGTTCCTTTATCTCCACCAAATATACCACCCATACCACCACCACCTTTACCTCTAAGCATATCCATCATAACTCCACCTTTAGCACCAGTAATCTTACCTGTTTTATATTGATTCATCAATCCCATAAGAGACTTAGCATATGCTGGATCTGTAGCATATCCTTCACTCATAAGCATTTTCGCTGCTTCACCCGCACTACCAGCATTATTAACACCTTTAAATCCTTTATAATCCTTATACCATAAATTTACAAGATTGTCGATAGATTCTTTAGGACTATTAAAATTCCTAAACTTAGCAGATCCCTTTACCTCTTGACCATTGAAAAACTCAGTTGTTGGTGTTACAACTCCATCCTGACTAGCAGTTGCCTTCATACCAAAATAATTATTCTTAGCAGATAATTTAGTTCCCCAAGCAGATTCTAAAGCAAACTGTGCTGCTACTAACTCTGGATACTTGGCACCTGATTGCCTTGCCATTTTCAGTATCTTTGACCACTTTTGTTGATTAGTTCCCATAATACCACCAGGACTATTACCACCTAATATACCGTCTCTAGCTTTTCTAGATGGAGTAAACAATCCACCAGTATCAAATCCTGGAAGAGCAAATCCCTTTGATCTAGCATCCTTCATCTTCCTAGATGTAAGACTGCCGTCTTTTGCTGTTGCAGCATTAGAAAGTGGTATTACATATCCATCATTTGATCCAGGTTTTCTAGCAATATATTCTGTACCGTGTCCAATAAAGGAAGTAGGTCCACCTTTTGACATCGCAACAGGATATCCAGAATTCGGACCTTGAATTAAACCACCACTTTCTCTTTCTTTCAGTTTGAATAAATTAGTAAACCAATTACCACCTTTCTTTTTATCTGAGCTGTCAGTAATGGAACTAATTGTATTTGTTACTTTATCCATTCCTCCTAGAGCATCCTTAAAAGTATCTGATGCCTTAGTTAATTTTCCACCAAAAATTTTATCAAATCCTGAGAATAATGAACTCTTAGCATCTTCTTCAGTCTGTTTGAAACTGTCTCTAGTCTTATCAGCAAGTACCTTTGCATCAGTTATACCAGTAATTTTTCCAACAATATCTACATCATCCTTTTTCTTATCTCTCTGGAATAATTTCTTCCACCAAGATACAGCTTCTCCTTTATCTGTATTGTTACTTGTAGTTTTCTCTTTATCCGTATTTTTATTTGATCCTGCAGTACCTTCATCATATCCCTTATCACCAGGCAACTTACCACTCTCATCCATTTGAGCATCTAATGTTCCATCTGCTGTAGCGTTAGGGAATAACCCCTCCATCATACCCCAAAGTACAGTAGCACTTAATGTAACACCACCAAGTTTTCTACCAAATCCAGCTAATCTACCCTTTCGTTTTAATAGTGTCTTATGACTTCTTTTAAGATTATTATTAAACATCCTAAGCACACCACTGAATGCTTTAAGTGTTTTAACAGGATTTAAGAGGAACCCAATTCCAGTCATGGCTCCCCATACGGCTGCGAACCGTATCATCACTGATGCAAATCCCTTTAATCGTTCCCACCAAGTTGCATCATCTTTAAGCATCTCATAGAGACCGTCAAGAGCTCCCCCAACAGTCCATTTAGCAAATTTAGTTAATACTTTAAATATTTTATGTAAGACTTCAACAGTCTTCTGAATTGCTTTTTGATTTTTTGGATCTGATAACCATTTTAAAGCAGGTCTTATAACAAACCACTTAAACAAACCACCAAAAAGACCAAGTAAACTTTCTAAAAATCCCTTAACTTTAAATGTTTTAACCGCTAAGAGCATTTTCTTAAACGGTTTTACTTTTGGATCACCATAACTAGGTTTAAATGCCTTTAATCGTTTCTTTTGTTCAGCATTTAACTTACTATATTGTATTTTCTTTAAATCTATTACAACCTTAGCAATACCATTAACAACCAATCCAAGGTTATTCATTGCAGAAGTAGTCTGAGACATACCTTCTGCTATTTTTTGCACCTCTGGACTATCGGATGAAGATGCTGTTGATTTAGCATTAACAAACTTATAGAGATTAATTTTAGAATTCTTTTTAACAGTCATTTATAATCCCATTCTAGATGATAAACTTGTCCAAGCACCACCAGTATCTATCCTTGCGTTATTATTTATTGCCTTTGGATCAGGTATTGGTGCCACTAAGATTTTCTCTATAATTACTGGAACACCTTGAATATCAAAATCTCCAATCTGTAACATAGCTTGTTTCTCAGAACTTCCACCTGCTCCAAAAATATCAGCATAACTATCATAAACTCCAAAGATTTGAGGATCAACTCCTGCTTGAGCAGCAAATCCTTCAAGACCACTTCTTATATCACCACCTGCTAATCCCATAAAACCTTGATATAAGTCACCCAATCCTTCAGTATCTGCAATACCACCTATAAATGCTGCTGGACTAAAGTTTCCACTAACCAAAGATCCAACACCAGGCAAATCAGATAATCCAGGAATATTTGCAAGAGCAGATCCAACACCAGGAATTGATCCTAATATTCCAGATAATCCCATAGCATCTATCTGTGCCCCAAATCCTTTAAGAGCACCTTCCATAGCAGTACCCTCTAATGCAACTCCCATAGCACCAGTTATATTTCCAGATATTAATTCCTTTCCTATTTGTCCAATCTTACTATCCATAATATTATTCCAAGCATTATTAATAGGTCCAAAGAAGTCACCAATTTGTTTATTAATGCCAGCAAATGTTTCTGTCCATATATCACCAGCAGCACCCCAGAGACTCATAATAGCACCTAAAGGATTACCATTTGCTAATGCTGCAAAACCTTTTATTCCATTAATCATTGGAGCTAACCATGCAGCACCAGGGAACATATAGGGCAATGCTGTCATCAAGATCTGCCCGAAAGGAGAATTTACTATATCCTGAACTACACCTCCAACAGTATTAACAACACCACTTATACCATCCCATATACCCTTACCAACACTCTTAACACCATCCCATAAACCACTAAAGAACTTACCAATTCCTGCCTGTGGCACACCATCTTGAGGTCTTGGAACACCGTCTTTACCTGTGCCATTTACCGAACCCATTATTGATTGGATTAATCCACCAGGATCACCAACCTTAGACATAGCATCTTGTGCTAAGGATGATAGACCTTTTAATTGACCACTAATTGAACTTAAACCCTTTTCTTCCCACCCAAGTATTTTATCACCAACTTTGGGTAAAATACGAGCAAGTAAATAAGCATCAAGTGCTGTTCCAGCTATGATTAATGGTACACCGACACCGCCAGCACCAGCTGTGGCATAACCAACAAGTTCTAAAACACCTGCAATTGTTTCTAAAACACCTCCAACATTATCTCCTGCTGCGAATGACATACCAGCAAAACCTAAGTTTGCTAATCCACCAACTAAGGGAAGAACAGATGCAGCACGTTTACCCCATGCCTTACCTGACTTAGCGACGGATTTCATATTTATCCCTCTAGAACCCAGAGCCTCCAACGTTTCTTTTATGATAGGAGCCTTCTTAAAGAGATTCATGAAACTATCACCAAACCCTTGCATCCTCTTAACGAAAGGTTGAAGTGCTTCTCCTATAGGATTAAGGAACTTTGCTTGTATCCCATCCATCGTTTTCTTTGGAAGAGACTTTAAATTATCAACACCCTGACCTACCCAAGACTGTGCTGCTTTATACTTTGCAGATGCACCTTCTGCTATAAATTTACCAAATTTCTTTAACGACTCTGCAGCCTTACCACCATATTTTAGAGTATTCTGTTTAGTTATCTCTCCCCAATTACCAAGTGTCTTACCAATATTTTTAAAAATATTATCGCCTTGTCCAACTAACTTCCCACCTTTAATTCCTTGATCAAATAGACCTTCTAACCCTGCTCCACCTCTTCTTACTACTCTTAATTTATCACCAAGATCAGCAGTTCCTTCTATAAACTTGGAATATGAATTATTGAAACGGGAAAGTTGTGCAGGTGTTTTAGTTTTCTTTTGCCAAAACTTCCACCATTGCTTGCCTTTTACTTTCGGTGTTTTAGGTTTTTTAAGTTTACCTCTGGGTTTTTTACCATCTATATTAGGTGGACCCCAATTAAATATCCAATCTAATACACCTAAAATATCAGTTATTAAAGAAAATGGGTTCATTAGGTACTTTAAACCCGTGATCCCGATTAATATTTTTCCTAGTCCACTTATCCTCTGGAAAAAATCAGATTTTGTACCATCTGCATTTTCACCAAAAAATGCTTGCTTAAACCCATCAACAAGATTATCTTTGACTAGAAATTTACCAAAACCATAGAGTTTAGTAAAAACTACATCAAGTTTATGGATAAATGTCTCAATCTTTGTAAAATTACTATCATCCGATGCCCATTTCAATAACTCTCGCATAGCAAGAGTAGCACCTAAATTAACTAAGAATTTTCCTATAGGACCAAGGAAGGTATCTAACCATTTAAAATTATCTAAAAAAGACTTTTTCTCTTTAGTATCAGGTTTTCTTGGTTTAACCTTCTTTTTACCAGCAATCTTTTCTAATTCTGTTAACTCTTCAGCTTGCTGATCCGCATCCCTTCTCGCTTTTCTTCTTTCCCACTTTTCTCTTAGTTTATCATTTTTAACAGAAGCGAGACTAATAGATTCTATATCTCTAACAATACCACTAAGACCTTTCATTGTCTTAGTTAGACCAGTTACTGAGGTATATTGTATATTCGCAGCAGATATTATGGGTGACGAATCATCGCTACCCCCTCCTAAAAATTTTTTAGTAAATGCTGGTGCCACTACTTAACCTTTTGCTGCTTGTTGCTCTTTTGCTCTTCTTTCTTCTTCTTTTAAGAAGTTAATTAAAAGATTCATATAAATCTCCTTTTCCCAAGGCATCAAATTTTCAATGTGGTCAATATCCCATTTATGGTGGTGTATTAACGCAAAATTGGTTTCATAGTAAGCTTGAAGATTTTGATGGAGAAGAGCTATGCGAAAAAACTTGCTAGACCCTCTAGAGTTACATCACTTTCAACTTTAGTGCCAGGATTGGTTACCTTAACAGTATGTGAAAGTTTAGGCATGGTTTCAAAGAAATCCTGAACCTTTTTAAACTGTTCAGAAGTCAATTGATCCAAAAACTCCAGCATCTCTTCTCTTGGTGTGTCTAAAGCATCGTATACTTCTTCCTCATCAGCAATTGATTTTATACAACTGGCTGCCATATCAAAAATCTGATCAACACCTGGTTCCTCACCTTGGAAATTCATTTTAACAAAAGAATCCAAACTTGGATAATTCATTGTTATTATGATTTTCTCATCTAATTTAATATCTTTCTTGTGTCCTTTGGTTTTAACAACCTTAATATCAGACAAAGGAATATTTACTGGAACTTGAGTTTCGTTGTCATCTGGACAAGTAACGCTAACCTCAACACTTTCACCAACTGATTTAGTACGAATTTGTAAAAACAAAAATTCAATATCGAAGGTAGGCAATTCATCAACGTCATGTATATCACTACATGCGACAATAATATCTTTAATTGCTGCAACAATATCTTCTTGTTGTCCTGTCTCAGTTGCTAAGAGAAGTAGTTTTTCTTCTTTAACGAGGAATGGTCTATAATTCACGGTTCTGCCGTCTGAAGGCAGTTTCAATTTGTACTTAGGTACATTTAATTTAGGTAACGACATAAATTTTCAATTCAGTATAATTATTTAGGTAGTATTTAGAAAACATTTAACATAGATTGGATAGTTCCTGTAATACCTGCCCAAACTCCAAGACCATCGCTAGCTGGATTGATACTACCGTCTCCAGGAATTGAAATAGCACTTCTCACACCTGGATCATCAAACTCATCTTCAACCCAAAATCTATACCTTTCATAGAAGAACCCAACAGTCATAGACATAGTTCTTGCTTTTTCATTATTTAATTGAATAGATCCAATATTATATGGAAATGCCTTTCTCAACTCCCATGCAGCAGTGCATTTATATTGTTTTGGCCAGATATAATTTGCTTCATCGTATTCTGTACCATACAAATTTCTCATTGCTTGTTTAATCTCATTAATATTTGATACATCTCCTCCTCCACCTCTTTCCCACTTGTATATCATAATTCTTGGAGAAACATAATGATCATAATGCTCTACATACTGGTTAGAATCTGGTGAAAGTAATGACATCCACCTTTCAAAATAATTTCTTGTATGCTGTGATCTTGGCATAAGGAACGTTGCATTTATCTGACTATATGAAGTTCCAGTACCATACTTATAAGCAGATCCAACATTAACAACCTGACCAGTGGTCAACTGCTTACTTGGTAAATTAACTGTCTTGCAGTAAAAATTTAAGCAGTTCTGCAACTTACCTATTTCTGATGTAAAAATTGTAGAAGTTTGTCCTATAGTACTGGTATTCCCAACACCAAGTTGTTCGGTACTTCTAAGAATAGTAGGTGTTCCTATATGGAACGAAAATAAATTGGTAAAACTTGGTGCATAATTCCTATCCTTCAGCGAAAACGATTGAAACGCTTGAAGAGATGGGTACCTAGCACCGTCTTTTCCTGGAATTGCCATTATACTTTAAGTTCTTTTTCTGTAATTAACATAAACTCCATTCCATAATCTTTACAAAATTCTGTTGCTGCATGCCATTTTGCCTTATTAACACTCCAAGTAATAACTTCGGTAATATACCTTTTAGTATGTCTTTTTTGTGTTTTAGGTTCTTTAGTCTGCTTAGAGGGTTTTACCTCAACAACATATTTCTTACCGTTCACTTTCACATAAAAATCTGGGTAATATCTATGTCGTTTTCCATCAACAGGAGAAGTATAGGGAATAATAATCTCTTCACTACCCCATTCAGTTACTGAAGTAGTTGTATCACACCAAAGCATGAACTTTAATTCCCATCCCGACCTGTAAAAAACTTTGCGAATATCGCCTTTATATTTACTTGGTCTTCGAGGATTGTATTTTCCTTGCTTATAACGCATAAATATATACAGATCACATAATATTTAGGCGGTCAGTGGCAGAAATATACAGATATCCCAAACAACCCCCAGTGCCTTCTGGATCTAACGATCCTGATGTAGAAGCACCAACAGAGGCTATTGACTATGTAAGATTTAGACCATTTGAAATGCAATTTGGTGATGGTTCTGCTGGTGAAACTGGATTTGCTGCTGGAACAGGTAGTGGTGCTGTTGGTCAAGGTGCTAGTTATAGCAGTGGTGGATATGGATATGGTTTGGCAAATGTAAATGCAACAAAAATATTCAAGAAAGAAGATATCTATATGGCAATGCCACCTAACCTACAAACAGGTTATCAGGCAAACTATAGACAAGTAGATATTGGTGCTGGTGGTGTTGCTCTTGCTGGTATGATGGGAAGTGGTGGTGATTATAAAGATATTGCTGGAAAATTACAAGATGCAGCGAAAGCAGCGTTACCTGAGTTTAGTGCTAGTATTATTACCAATGCTGCTAATGATATTAGTGGATTTCTAGGTATGCAAGGAAATATTGATGTTAACAGTCTAGAAGCATTAACTAGAGGAAGGGTATTTAACCCATATACGGAACAAATATTCAATAGTATGAGTTTTCGTAATCATAACTTCAGTTTCAAAATGTTTTCTAGAAATGATGATGAAGCAGTAGAAATACAAAAGATAATAAGAGCATTCAAGATGCACTCCCATCCAGATATTCAATCTGGTAAAATATTTGATCATCAAGGTGGAAATGTTAAAAAAATGGATAAAGATGGAGATAGTTTAGATTCAAATTTCTTAGATGAGATTGCTGGCACTACTAACAGTACTACTGATAGTGCTAATGCAAACCGTTTCTTTAAAATACCTTGCAAATGGGAAATAGATTTTATGCGTATGGATCCTAATAGGAACTCATTCACATCAACTAATGCACCAGGAATGCATTTTAAAGTTATGCCTTCTGTATGTACTGGAATTAGTGTTAACTACACTCCAGATAATCAGTATGTTGCATTTAAGAGAACTGCTGCTGGTGATACTGGTAAAAGAGAAATTCAAGTTCCAGCAATAGTTTTGAACATAGCATTTACTGAAACAAAACTACTTACGCAAAAAGATATCGAGTTCGGAGCATAAAATGTCTTATTTTAAACAATTACCAAGCGTATACGTTGGAGAAGGTATTAAAGATGATGAGGCATTTAAATACCGTCTCGTAAAAAACATATTCAGACGTGTTCAGTTAAGAAACTCTGTAGAGAAATACGTGACAATGTTTGAAAATAGAAGTATAACTCCAGGTCAAAAACCTTCTGATGTTGCTCAGGCAATGTTGGGTGATCCTCATCTAGATTGGGTTATATTGATTACAAACAATATTACTGATGTATACAGTCAATGGCCAAAAGATGATCAAACACTATATGACTATGTTGTAGATAAGTATGATCTTGCAGAAGTTGATGGAAACCATCATTACGAAACTAATGAAGTTCTGTATAATGGTAATATTTTCATACAAAAGGGCATTCAAGTAAATAAGTCATTTCGTGCAATATTACCAGATGGAACAACTAAGACAGAAAGCGAATCTATAACACCAGTATCAAACTTTGAATATGAAACTTGGATAAATGAGAAAAAAAGACTTATAAGAATACCTCAAACATTCCTAGTAGATAAGATGGTTTCTGAATTTGATGATCTAGTGGCATACTTACCACATAAAGAATTAGATGATTTTAATCATAAAAAAACACCCCTGAGTGTTTCTCAGAGGTTCTTAGATACTAGAGGATATATTAGTGCTAGTGTTAGTAGATCAGTTGCTGTAGGAAATGTAGCATCATACGATAATGGTCCTAGTTCACTTAGCGTAAATCTTCAAACTGCAGCAGGTGTAGCAACATCGACTTCTACTACACCGACTACTACATCAACTACGACTAGCACCACATCTTCATCAACCAGTAGTTCTTCATCAAGTTCTAGTTCAAGTAGT
>TARA_R100001443_G_scaffold12347_4_pt1 | contig 21898 bp, 23 predicted proteins | sample TARA_R100001443 | Tara Oceans TARA_R100001443 (sample SAMEA2622142) | marine metagenome | biome: marine biome (ENVO:00000447); feature: deep chlorophyll maximum layer (ENVO:xxxxxxxx); material: "saline water (ENVO:00002010), including plankton (ENVO:xxxxxxxx)" | depth 50 m
TTAGCTTGTGCTGGTGGTAACTGTGAAGTTGTTTAATTAAATAAAATATAAAATATGAATTTAGAAGAATTATTAGATGAAATGCAAGATGAAATGCACAGCGCTCATGAAGAGATCGAAAAGTTTATGGGTGGTAATAAATCCGCTGGAACTAGGGTCAGGAAGAGTATGCAATTAATAAAATCAATAGCGCAAGATGTCAGGGTCCAGGTTCAAGAAACCAAAAATAATATGTAAAAATAAAGGGAGCTTAATTGCTCCCTTTTTTTTTATCTTGTCATAATTATGCTGTATCATCATCAGGGTCACCCGTTACTGATAATTGTGGATTTTCTTTAATATCTTCATCTTTTATATATTCATTTCCTTTATATACTTTATATGTGCCACCTATAATTTTTACTGGTTTAGTTATTTTGCCGATTATAGCCTCTTTTGTTTTCTTTTTAGCCTCTTCGTTTTCACCCCTAGCTTTAGATATTGCCGCGTCACCTAAACCAATAACAGGATTTATTATTCCAGGTAACTCCATATGCTTTTGTGTATGATCTAATACAGTGTCTTTGCCTTCTTGAAAAGTTTTTTCACCTTTTATTACTTTTTTTGTTTCACTTCCTAAAAGCTTAAGGTCATCAATTTGATTTTGAATCATGCCGATAGGTGTTCCTGATTTTAGCAATCTTGCAAACTGTTCTTGTTTTTCAGGTGGTAAATTTTCCCAACCTGAAATGTCTTTTATTTTTTGTTTACCTTCTTGAAATTTTCTTTTTCCCCACTCTAACCAACTTTCGTTATTGTTATGCAAAGGCGATATAGTTTGATGTTTTGGAAAACCTTTCATTTTATAAGACAATCCACTTCTATTGTTTTTAGTTCTCGCCATGATTAATCTACTTCATCAGCGTTTTCAGTGTTTTCTGCGTATTGTTTTACTAAACTTTTAACATCTGACATATTAAAATCGTCTTCTTGAGATCGATCTGATTCATCTTTAATAATTTTATTTATAATATTTACTGAAAGACCAGAAGAGTTAGAAAGTTTTTTAATATTAGTTGCGTTAACAGCTTCGTCTTCCTTTGCCATTGCATTCTCCACGTCAGTAGAAACGCCAGCCTTTCCTTGCATAGTTTGTTTTGTAAACGCGGACCATCCGCCCATTTTAAATCCCATAATATTATTGTTTAATTGTTATAAAAATTTTTTGTATTGTTGTTTTATTGCTAAACCTTTAGCTCTACTTTTATTGTTATTCCATTCTTCGTGGTTTTTAGAACCAAACTTAAATGGATTCCTATCAGCGTTCATTAAAGTTTCATTGGCCATATTTTCCATCTTTTTATTATTCCACTTTGGATAAGCTGAATCATATTCTTCTTTTTTAGCAAACATAGCAGCTCTTTTAGCTGCTTTTTCCTCCCACTTATCAACAGTCCCGTCTTTATTAGTATCTCTTGGATCAAACTCTTCTTCCTTAGTTTCAGTTTCTTCAAGTTCATTTTCATCTCCACCACTACCAATAGCAACGCTATTCCCCTTATTTGTTACTACTTCTTCATTTCCTTCTTCCTCTCCTTCTTCTTCTCCTTCGTTTTGATTCATGCTTGCTATATCTTTGTCCATCATAGCGGTGAAATCATCAGTGTGTTCTGTATCATCTTCATCTGCGCTTAAATCTAAACCAGGTGAATCGTCCCATAAAAACCTATCAGAACCAACTTCGTTATTATTTTCAAACTTATCAAGTAATTGACCACCCATTTTTGACTGTCTGGTATCATTAGAAAATGAAATTGTTTTACCTTCAGTGCTAGGTGCCGTTATGTTTAACTCTGCGTAAGCTTGATCAATAGACATTCCAGAGTCTAACAAATCTTGTAATTTATCTGCTTGTTTATTACTTTTTCTTGTACCACCCGCGGTATGCTGTTGGTATGGCATTACGTAATCGTGAATAAATTGATTAAATTCTGATATATCATATTGGGGCCCTCTAGACGCAAGCCAAGATAAATCACTTGTTGGAATATCTTTACCTTCTTTTATGGCTTTTTTAATTTTATTCATTCGCTTATTACCTATTTTTTTGACATTTTCTAATTGTAAATTTTCTTTATTTATTTCTACGTTTGCTTGAAAAGTTGGATTAGGAGCATATTCACTTACGTCAAGGTTAACTACTTCTCTTCCTTCTGCTGGAATAGGATTACCATCCGCGTCTACGTCCGCAACATTAAATTCGCCGCCACGTATACCATAATCAAATAATTGATCTTCATTAAACCCGTAGCCTTGCTCAGCAGATAATCTTAAATCATTATCTATATTTCTGGATTCATCTATTTTTTGATTAAATAATCTTCTAGCATCAAACTTTTTTGGTTTTTGACCAGGCTTCCAGTTAATATCAAGTAAGCCATCTTTTTTTAATTGCGGAGCATTCTTTTTTAACCAATCTTTATAATCTGAATTTTTAAGCTTAGCACCTTGAGGCAAAATTTGAACTTTGTAAGGATCGTTTTTGTATTCTTCTAATCTATTAGTTAAATCCTCAAACATCATTTCGTTTGCTTCAGAAGCCTTTTCTTTATTTTTTAAATCTTCATATGTTTCGCCTTCAACAGTAGCGCCAGCTTGTCCTGTACCATCACCAGGAGGAGGATAGCCGTATTTTTTTGTATGCCAATCTATATATTCTTGTGCGTTTGGATCATCTCTAGTATTAGGATTTAGTGTTACCTGCGAGAATCCTTTAGCGGACCCAGTTCCTTTGCCAAAATTCATACCGTTTAATTTAAAACCCATATTATTGAAATTTATTAAGTGTTATTGTATCAACTGAATGTTGCACTTCTTTTTTGCTTGCTTCTAATTTAAACATTACATTAGGATTAAAGCGGGTCCTTTCAACACCGTTATCAAATATAATAACAGTTGGTATAGCTGTAACATTATAATCATTTTGAACGTCCATAGATGACATAATATCGATTCGATATGTATTACAATCATTTAATTTATTTAATTCATTAAATTGATTCATTTTGTTCCACTCAGCCCAAAATTCAACAACAACAACATCTTTAGCTATTTTATTTTTAAAATTATTTGTATTAATAAAATCTTGAGACATCCCAAGTGATGTTCCTAAAAAATATATTATTATTAAAATAGCAATATACATAAAAGTAGAAATATCTATTTGTTTTTTCATTGTCTTAATAATTTTATTTCCTCTTTCATTTCGTCCATCTCCTTTACTAACCCATCAATTTGATTACGAGCCATTTGATCTTTCATATTAAACTCCATACGAGTTGGTGGCCATGTATTACTAGCAGCAGGATCACCCATATCTATAGTATACGTACCAGTTCCAGGTTTAGGTAACTCTAAAGCTTTTTCTACTTTACTTTCTAATTCTGCAAACTTAGAATTAATACTAGCCATTAAACCAAAATAAGCAGATATAACTGTAGCAACCGCCACAACTATACTGATTAATGTTTTAACGCTAATTTGAAACTTACTTTCTTCTGAAAGTTCTTTAGCCATAATTATTTAGTTTTTACGTTTCCACCGTCACTAAAATTATATGCTGGTGGTTTGTTTTCTATTTTAGGTTCTGTATTGTTTACTTTAGACTTATTGCCTCTCATGTAGTCAATGCATCTTAGTATTCCAGGTAACGCCTGGTCTCTGTATCCTTTTGCCATAATTTATTTATTTAATATTTATATATATCCACCAAGGAATCTTTTAGCTTTTCTATCAGGTCCTTTACGTCTTTCTTTGTAAACTTCTCCGGATCCAAAATCTGTATAAAACTTGCTTCCTCGCCCTCGGTCTGCTTTTCTAGCAGCTCTTCTAGCGCGTCTAGCTTCTTGCCTTTCTGTTCTATTTTCTATTCTATCCATTTTTCTTTTTTGTCTAGCGTCTCTTCTACTTTGTCTACGACCTTGTCTTTCTGCTTGTCTATCACGTCTAGCTGCTTGACGATATTCTCTTCTAGCGTTTTTACGCGCCCATCTAGCGTCAATATCACTAGTATCAATTTCTGTAGGAGTGCTAGTAGTAGTAGTTTTAGGTCTATTAGAACTTGCGCTAGGAAAATCTTCTGTTTCTACAAAAGGCTGTACATTAGGCTGGTTAACAACACTATCAGGATTATTTAACAACTCACCTGGGCTTGTAGTTTCTGTAGTATTTTCTTCGTAATCTTTACTACTTACTCTAAACTCTGGTCTATTAGGATCATTCCAATCCATTTCTGTTTGAGGAGTATATTGGTCCATTTTTCTCTGCGATTGAGGAATATACTCCTTTAAATGAGAAACTGTTGCGTGCTTAGGAAAGCCTTTTCTTTTAAATGCCATGATATTATTATTTATTTATTTTTAATCGTCTTCTCTATATTTATCTTCAGGTAAATGAGTTGTAAATTTTTTTTCTGATGGTGGATTAAATGAAGATTTTTCAAGACTTGCCATTGCCGCATCATATTCAGCCTTACTCATTTTTCCACTTTTTAGCGCAGCATTAAGTTGTTTGCTGGCGCTAGTAAAGTTATCTGTAAAAGAAGATTTAGAATATGGAGAAGCCATTTCGCTTTCAGTAAACTTCTTTTTATAGTATGCTGTGTTTTTCATTTTAAATGCCATAATTATTTTATTTTAAATTTTACTTTTCCGTTTTGTATATATAAACCATTAGGTTCTCTAATCGCTTGCCCATTAATATTATATATTACACTATTTTCACTAGATTTATTTAGCAATTCAGGTATATTAGAAGTACAAGGTAGTCCAGTATCACAATCAATGTACTCTGTAATAATAACATCAACATATTCTATTACTGTATCTATAGTAAAAAACTCTACATATTCTGTTTCTATTATAGTATCAAATACCACAACCTCAACCTCTTCAATTACGTCGATGTATAATGTATCTAATACATCTTCGTATATAGTAACTGTATCAGTTACATATATAAACTCAGGCACAAACGTTTCTATAAATACAGAATCAATTACAATTTGAGTTATATATTCTGTTTCTACAATTGTATCTAATTGTATAATTGTTTCATAGATATAGAAAGGAACTCCTAATGTATCTATTACAGGAATGTCTATATATACAGTATCACAAGGTGGTGGTGGTGGAGGGGCGCAATCACCAGGTGTAGTTGGTTCAGCTCCGTTTTCATCAGTAGCGTCAACGCAATCTTCCCACCCATCATTTAACCAATTGTTTGGAACGCATCCATTTGGAGAATATTGTGTCCAGTTTGCTGGATCATCTCCGCAATAATAACCATTAGCTGCAGCGCAGTCTAAACATAATTGTTGAAAGTCGTATTCTTGCGCATTAACGAACGAGCTAATAAACGCAAATAGAATTATAATATATTTCTTCATAGCTATTTGTTTTTATGTAATTTATCGTATATTTCTTTACCTTTTTTATCTAAATCACTTCTTTTAACTGGCTCTTCTCTTTGTGATTTTAAAAAGTCTTTATCAGCTTCTATATTAGATTTAAATCTATTTATATCTATTTTTGTTTTTTCTATAGACTCTTTTAAAACTTTTTGAGCGTCTTTATTACCAATTTTTTTTAATCGCTCTAGTCTAAGGTTAGATAAACTTTTTTTAGCTTCTTTTAATCTTCTTTTATCGTCAGGACTAGTAAACGCAGACCAGCCGCTCATTTTAAATGCCATTATTATTTATTTTTTTTACTTTTTCGTAATTCTCTTAACTTTTGATCTAGCGTAGCTAACGTAGCTCTTTGCTGAGGTTTCATTTTACCATCTTGTTGATCTTCAATTTCTTCTTCAATATAAGATATTCTATCTTCTATGTCAGCAATTTTTTCCTCATACACATCTCCTTCGTAGACATGAGTATCAGGGTCCTCGCCTTCTTGTATTTTTACATTTTCTACGTCTGACTTTTCCCTAATTATTTTTTTATCACCTGGTTTAGTAAACGCGCTAAACCCCGCCATTTTAAATGCCATAATTAAAATATTAAATAGTTAAACCCAAATTTTACTTCAAAGATTTCTTTGCCCCAGTATCTCATATGGGCACCTTCTACAAATAAACCTAAATGCTTAGTTAGTTTTGTTCCTAAAACTAAACCAGCGTCCCACTCTATATTGTCACCATCATATTCATATGAATAATCATCTAAACCATAATGATATGGTAGACAGTTGAACCAAGCATGAGCCCAGGCTGTTGGTGTATATTTATAATAAGCTAAACCTATTACAGCGCTTATTTCTTTTTGCATTCCTAGTTTCTCTAATTCTCTTTCATTGAATCTAGCTACTGCATCTCCAAAATACCAATTGTAAAATTCATCATTAGATGTTGCTATTAAAATAGAATCACCATCAGAAACATCGTACCAATTTTGATCTACATAAAAACCTTGAACCCATTGCTCTGAAGCATATCCAAAGTCTTCTGCTAATTCTTGAAATGTACTTTCACCTGGTACCCAAAAATCTTCAATAGGATTTATACCATATGCTGGATGTATTCTAAATACAGTTCCAACAGTAAAATCCCAATTACCTTTATTTAATCTAAATCTATAATCAAGAGAAGAGTATTTTAAATCTACCCTTTGATTATCCGTGTATTGAACTTTTGCGACAAATTTGTTACCAAGGTATCTAAGCCAAAAATTTTGTTCAGTAAACTTATCACCACGATTACGTATAAAAGAATAATTAAAAAGATACTCCCAACCATTAGCGTTCCCAATAGTAACGTTATCTGCAATATTGTCTTCAGTCCCGTAATAAAATGTTTTAACCTTATACTCATAATCCATTCGTGCTATTTTCCGTAGGCCTATTGTTAAATTGTAATCATAAGGTGAGACCCACGTAACGTCCTCATAACCTTTGTCAACCGCTATATAATCCTCTGTTTCTATCATTGACGTATTCATTATCATCGATGTATAAATTGTAGAGTACTTAAAGAAGTCTTTAAACTGTGCTGTACATACTGTACTGACAAGCACAAATAATAATAATAAATTTTTCATGTTTTTAATGTTGCTCTATTAGTTGTTGGATTGTAAGTATAATCACTTGGGCTATTGCCAGAACTTTTAGATGCTCTATCTATAGCTCTTTCACTAGCTGTTAATTTATTTCTTGATTGACCTTTATTAGTAAAAGAACCATCTAAATTCATATCACCTCTATTAATAAGAATATTTTTAGCTAAATTACTACTACCAACTTGGGCTGATAATCTAGGATACAATTGATTCCTACCCATAAAAGCTTGTGTTTCAACTTTCTTGAATGGATTTCTAGAACAATGTATCTTAGAAAACTTACCCATTTATTCCCCTTCTTTTAGCGGTTCAATTCCGGTTATAGTAATAGTATCTCCTTTTACTGAAAATGTATAATCATCAGCAGGATTATTTTTAACAATATTTTTTGGATCACTAACTACGGAATTTTTTGGAACACCTGCAATTTCATAACCCCTGTCAGTAAATGTAACTTTACCATCATCGCCCACATTTACTTCTTCTCTAAGTATTTGTTTTGCTTTATCATCGTCTGTTTGTTTTGTAAAGGCTGAAAAGCCTGCCATTTTAAATGCCATAATTATAATTTTAAATCTTTACTATCTAATAATGTATACGTAAAGCTATTACCCCATTTATCTCTAGCAACTCTACATATATCCATGAATTCATGCCAATCATCATTTGCTGCAATTACTTGACATCCAGCTGACCATTTATCTACCTTAGAAGATTTCTTACCTCCCCATTTCGTAGCTCGATGTATATTAATTCCAAATAAACCTGTTTGAGTATTATCATCACTTAAATCAAACTTACCGTCTTTATTAGCATCACGGTATACTGTAACGTCTTTACATTGACCTAATGCTTCATACCTACCTTGATGTAATCTAATTTTATGAGAACCAGGATACTGCCCCTCTTTCAAGACGGCCACACCTTCCTTTCTCATTATATTCTCCACCCAATATTTTCCGGGGTCAGTAGTACAATCATAACAGTAAAACTCCCATTGTCCACCACACATAAATGATAATGTAATCTTGTCATCAAATTTATTTGTTACTTCTACTCCAGTGTCAGAGTTTCTAACTCCTACTACATTAATATTATAGTCACCTGTTTCGAACCATTTGTACCCCTTAGCTTTTACGCCTTGCTCTATTATTTCTTTTGTTAATTTCATTATTTAATTATTATTGTTAAACTTGGTGTGCCACCATCTGATGCGTTTTGCGTTACTATTCTTAAGTGATATAAGCTACTATCAAAAGCTAAACTATCATCAAAAACTAAGCTAGCACCATAAGGAATATCAACATCTTTAAAAAAATAGTACTTAACGTTACCAGCGTCTGTGCTAGTAGATGCTGTTTCATCTTCTAAAAATAAACAAACATTATCAGCTTGGTGACCATCAACATTGGCTATACTAATTTTTCTTATATTGCCACTAACATTACTACCTTTAGTTATTAAAGTAGTTGTCGTTCCTGATGTTATATTTGTATATATTGCCATTATAATTTTTCTATTGTTATATGCCCACCGTGTAACACATCAAGAGTGTCACCGTTATTCCATTCTATAATTACTGTTTTTGTTCCATTACCTGTTACATCATTTGCTCCAAAATCTATAGTAACAGTACCACTACTAAACGTGCCAGCTCCCGCTAAAGCTGATGTGACCCCTCCACTTAAACTACCTTCATAACAAGTAATTTTCCCATCATTATCAGCATCAGTAGACTTCATTGTGCAGTGAGTTGCCTTATACCCATTAGGTATAACCACCTCGGTATAAGCGTTTACACCCGTACTCTGCATTGTGATACCATTAGATAATAAACTATATTGAACCGCATATCTAAAACTAGAACTAGCGAATTGCGTAGGTGATACCGGTATTGAATCATCTTGTATTGTGCCTATATTACTACCTCTAAATATACCAGTTGTATCTATAGTATTACTAGTAGCCCCGACTTCTAATTCTATATCTCCAGCTGAATCTAGCGTTATAACGTCTGCAGCGATTTCTGCATCACCATCAGCTGTAATCGTTATGTCAGCAGCGTGAGCAGCGGTATCAACTGTTGTTATACTTAAAGCACCATTAGTAGCAGCGGCTATAGTAGCCGTATCATCAGTTGATGGCGTGAATCGAAGCAACATGTTTGGCCCATCAATTAAAATAGTAGAATCTAATGTAAGCTCTTGCTCAATAGCCGCTGAGTATGCCTGCAGTTGACCTGTCGCGGTTATAATTGATGATTGTGTATTGCCTAAGGTTACATCAACTTCGTCTTCAGCATCGCCACTAAATAATTTAACTCCAGGTTGCAATTCTCCATCATGACTAGCAACACTTAATGTAATTTTACCTTCTTCTGAACCATGATCCGCTTCTGCTATTTCACATAATATTTCGCCATAAGTTTGTGGGTTATCAGAAGCATCATCGCCTATAAAAATAATTTTTCCAAGATCATCATTATCAGCACCCGTTGCTGTTTTTGCAAAACTAAGATAAGGGGCTACAGCATCAGAATTGGTATTAATAAGTTGAATACTTGGAGATGTTGATGTCGCGGACGTTAATTTTAAATCATCGCCGTCCCACGTAAATAAAGACTCTACATCTATCTGTGCAGTTCCACCATAAGTTAATACACCATTAGCCGTACTGCCATTAAAAGATAACTCACCCGCTTCAGTATCAGCTTTTACTATTTTATTATTTGAATCTAGGCCAAGGTTACCTCCACTAGCAATCGTGCCAGTAGAAATATCTTCTAGGTATACATCATTACGAAACCTAGATATGTAATCCCATATATGTTGACCTATCCATTTCATTTAATTATTTTTAACATTTCCATCTACGTCTAGCAGCTTTACCTCTTTCTCCAGTCCAACCTTTTGATCTAGCGCAAAATGATTTTCTACGTTTAGCAGCTTTACTACCACGTTTTACTTTTCCTGTAACAGCTGTTTTTAATTTACTGCCAGGATTATTTTTTCTATATTTTCTAACTCCAGCTGATGTCATACCAGCGCCTTCTTTTACTGTACGAAAGTTTCTATTTTTTCCTTTAGTGGTTTTTCTTAATCTTTTTTCTAATGGAGATTCATCTTCCATATAAGTATTAGGTGACGTAATGGCCATGGGTGTATTATCATGCATAAACGTTCTACGCCTACCACAAGGTGTTACTTTAAAAGGATTATTTTTTTGTACGTAAGCCATTATTTATTTTTTGGTAAACTTTTTATTTTACCATTATGTGTTCTAGCATAACGATGCGTAGAAGTTTCTTTACTAGGTATGAGAGTACCATGATAAGTTTTACCTCCGTATTTCCAGCTAACATTTGTTCCTGATTTTTTAGCTAAAGGAGTTTCAGGTGCTGCCTCTATTTTAGCTTTTAATTCTTCAGGTAGTTTATTTTGATTGCCAACCAATGTTTTTGGCATACCTCTTTCAGTTTTACTAGCATGAACAGCTTTACGCTGCGCATCAGAAGCATATTTTTTCATAGGAGAACCTTTCTCCATTTTATCAATATGATCTTGAACTATTTCAGCTTGTTTACCGTGAGCTTTAACCGCTCCTTTTAATTGTTTTACAACCTCTTCAAGGTTTTTATATTTCATTTTAAATGCCATATTACTTAATTATTTTTATAATCCCTGCTGCCGTAATAACCGCTACAGCTACGCAGACTGGGCAAGGACACATTATACTTCGAATCCAAAATTTAGAATCATAAATCTAAGTCTTGAACAGTTTTTTGTAGTACACGTAGCACAAGGACACAGTCTGAATTCAAACAGTGTCCATGTACCTAAGCGTAAACTCAGTTCATATACTTCTTTTTTATTTCCCGCGTTCCAAGAGTTTATCCAATTCATTTTAATTATATTTTAGTTTTAGAAAATCCCATCTTACTTAGTAACCACATCATAGGTTCTGTTTTAAAAAAACAACAGATAGCAAAATACATTGCACACCATATTTTTCCTCCAAAAAACCCGAATATCATACCCGTTACCATGTACATAGTAATCATAAAGTATAGCATTCTTAATGAAGTCCATTCTTTCCAATTTTTAAAATTAACCCATTCAAACGTTAATAATGACTTTAACGTCATTAATCCGTTAAAAATAAATTCTTTAATAGTATTAATCATATATTTTTCTAATTTGGTTATACTATACTATTATCACACATTTATTGGTGAGCATAACACTTTTTATTTGTATTCTCTGTTTTGTTCTTACATCTCTGTCCGTTAGATTTAGTTGCTGTACACCTATATTCTTTCTTGCCGTCACCATCAGTATCGCTTCCGTCTACAAACTTTTTATGATGAACACACTTCCAAGATTTAGCAGAAGTTTCAGTTGTTAATTTACATCTTTGACCATTAGTTCTTGTGCCAGAGCATCTAACTGTTTTAATACCTTTCTTTTTCTTTTCTTCTTCTTCTTTTTTCTTTTGTTCTTCTTTTTCTTTTTTCTTTTGCTCTTTCTTTTCTTCTCGCTTAATTTCTTTTTCAACTTTCTTTTCTTCTTTAACTTCTTCTCTAGCAGCTTCAACTTCTTCATCTTTTAATCCTAATTCCCATCTACTCCAACCTAACATCATAGCTACACGTTTCCACGTTTCATGATTCCCTGTTATAGCTTCTTCTAAGTTATTAGCTTTGTTTAAAAGTCTTTGCGTAGGTATATTTGTAGCACCCTCTATTAAAGCCGCCGCGGCTGCTAATTTAGGATTTTCTAATCTAAACTTTAGTTTATCTCTTGTGGCAGTTCTACCAAACTCTTTCATTTTATAAGCTTGAATTACTTTCCTAACTTTACTACCTATTGGTGGTGATAAATTTAAAGCTTGTTGAGCTATATCCATAACCTCATCTTTTTTAAAACCTTCTTTAGCTTTTTGTGACTGTACGTGCCACTCTATAGCTACGTTTTTTAATGTAGACGCCATAGCTCCATATATACCAGTACCTCTTAAAAATGAATCTAAAACGCTATTAGCTACTCTAGTTTCTTTTTCTTCTATTATTTCATCTTCTTCATCTCCACTAAACATCATAAACATTAATGCTGATTGTAAACTAGCAAACACTATATTTTGTACAGCACCATAATATAATATTTTAGATATATTAGTTTTAGTATCACCTCTACGATTAACTAAATCAGATAAAGCCTTCTTAGTTAATCTACCATATTGCATTGTTACGTTTTGAAACGCTAGTACGATACGACCTAACACGCTAGCTTGTTGCTTAGAAACTAAATCTTCTCTTGACGACTGCTGTGTTTCTTCTGCTATTTCTTGAAAGTCTAACATTGCTTGCTCATTAGCTTTAGCTTCTGTCATGCCTTGTTTTTTATATTTGTTATATCTGTTTCTATAAAAACTAGCGCCACCAAAAGCAATAGCTGTACTATCTGCTATTTGTGTAGGTAAAAATCCTTTTTCTAATAAAAAGTTAACTACAGCTTGATATGAATTACCATTTTCTTTAAATGACTTAGTTAACTCAGAGGCAGATACATCTGTTTGCAAGCCTCTTCTTCTTTGCTTTAGTTGATCAGAGTTAAATAACATTGTAAAGTCTTTCCAAAACTGTGGTTGATTAGCAAAAGCTTTTGAAGCTTTAAATATATTATTATCACTAAAGTTTACAAAGTTAACTGAAGATATAGTTTGAAGCAAAGCAGATCTCATATTAAAAAACATAATAGAACCAACAGCTCCATTAATCCAATTAACCATAAAGTTAGTGTCCCTATCTTTGCTTACAACTCTATTACCACCGTTTTCCATACGGTATAATATATTTTCTAAAGCTTCTCTATATCTAGTACCATAAGCTGCTTCTATTTTATTTAAATTTTCAGTTGTAAATATTTGATCTTTATTATCTATCCATTCATTTAAAAATTGTTTTCTACCAACTTTGTTTACTGTTTCTGATAAATCCCTAGCTATACTACCAACTACCCAATTTTGTCCAGGTTCTGTATAACCATCTTTTATTTTAGTTATAGTTGATATTGCTTCTGCAAAGTTTTTTAAATCAGGGTTTTTATTTATATGATTAACTAAATCTGTTTGTAAATTTTTTGATATATTAGGTATTTGTTTGCCAGCTTTGTTCCATAAATAAACTCTTATAGCAGAATCATTAGTAAGGCTAGTTCCTTCTACTTTATCATTTAATTTTTTAACAACTTTAGAATTTTGTTTTTTAATATTTCTAAAATCATCAGCCATGTTTTGTTTATATGTATTCCATGCTCTAATACCGTTAGCAAAAGGTTTTAACAAATTATTACTAAAAAATTTCATATCAGCATCACCTTGTTTACCTTTGCCTAAAAAGTAATATAATAAACCTTTAAAATCCTCCGCTGATGGTGGTATATAAAAATCAAATCTACCTATATTTCTACCACGAGCTCTAGCCTCAGCACCTGAAAATACTTTTTTACTACCTATTTTTTTCTTACGCTCAATCATATCGTTTAGCTCTTTACTAGCATTTTTACTAAACTTTATTTTAGCCTGAACTACATCTGATTTAATATCTAATTGATCTAACGCTTGCTTTACAGCTTCAACATTTTGTATAGCATCATCTACAAAATACATGTCGTTATATCCTTCTGCGAACTTATTTAACATCCAATCTGCTTTAGCATCACCTGTACTGTTAGCTAAACCAGTTATGTTGTCTATAGGTATATCTAAACCTTGTGATTTTAAAAACTGTTGTATAGGACCAGCTGAAGCTTGAGGTCTAGCTGTTAAAACAAATACATCTTTATTTCCAAACTTATCTATTCTTTGTTTTGCCTTATCTAGTAATGGGCCAGGTGTTCCGTCAACAACATCATTAAATTCTGTAAAATCAAAATCACCACCTCGTTGTAATATAGACTCTCCTTGTGTGGCAAATTCTTCTGCGTCTAATCTAACTTTTTCATAGCTATTAACAAAGTCATTCATATTGCTAACTAAGTTATCAGGCATGGCGTCTTTTTGAGTTAGGTTATCAGTGTTAACTTCCATAAACCTATTACCAAACATTGTTTTAAATTCAGGTTTATTTTTCTGTACTGATTTGTGATTACGTTTAACTATAACATCTAATAATGATCTTTCTTTTCTTTTTTTATTACGATCTAATGCCACATCTAATGAAGTATCTACAAATAACATACTAACATCGTAACCTTTATTTTTAAACTCGTTAACTAGACTAGTCATTGATTTTACGCTACCGCCAGTGCCGTCTACTACAACACCATTACCTTCACCTTGATACTTCATCATTTTACGTTTAGCTATTTTTCTAGACTCAGCACCTAATTTACCTAACGCACTTCTTTGCTCAGGTGTTAAGTCTCTCATATCAGCAGGTAAACCTGAGTTTTTCTTTAGCCACTCTAACGATATATCAGAATTAACTATTTTAAATCCTGAATCAGATAAACCTAGTTTTTTAATTACATTACCTTTACCACTACCAGCGCCACCAGCTAAGAATACAACTTTACGATTTGGCTTTGGCGTACCATCAGGATTAGGTATTGTAGCTCTAATACCTGATTTAGTTTTAGCTAATGTATCATCAAAATCAAAAACAGATATACCCTTAGCTTCACCCGTTTTGCTATAGTTTATTCTATTATTAAAAGCATCATTTATAGTTGCTGCTTTACTATATTTAGCTTTAGCTTTTAAATTAGCTACAGCTTTAGTGTTCATTAATTTATCAAAGAAGTCAGCATCAAACATACTTATTGTAGAAGGCTCTAAGTACTCTGGTGATATAAGAGCTTCTATTGTCATAGGGTATTTATAACCAGCTGTCTTCTTTTGACCTCTAGGACCTTCTTTGTAACTAGCTGATTTAATTCTAGCTTTTAAAGGAAAATTACCTTTTAATTTTGGCACGCCCATTTCGCTGTAAATACCATAAGGATCATTTAAATAATATGCTCCAGCTCCAACAACTTCTATTATATCAGAAGGCATTGATTTTTTACTATAAGCTTCTATAGCATATCCTTCGTCCACTGTTTGAGAAACATCTGCAACTTTACTTACATGTAAACCACTCACTTCTTTGTGTATAAAATCAGGAGTTTCAGAATTACTACCTTCTAATGGAAGGCCTAGCTTAGCTAATTCAGTAACTAAATTTTTACCGCCATTTTTTAAAGCGTTTTCAACTGCTTTTAAAGCTTTGTCTTTATATTTACCTTCATATTTAATTTTAAATTTACCGTTTTTAAAATCAATAACATTAACTGGTATTTGAGGTAATCTAGCTGCGCCAAATTTAATCTCTGCGTTAAGAGGAAAAATAACATCAGCTCCACCTTTGTCTTTAAAAATAAGCCCGGCATGAAAATCTGGTATACCGCCTTCAGCAACTTCTCTAGTTAACATCACAAGATTAGCATGCTTTTTCTCAGCCTGCAGTCCAATATTTATAGCGGCTCTTTCAACCGCTGTTCCTGTGTTTTCTTGTATAATTTTTCTAGGAACTTTTTTTAATACTTTTGCTACAGCGTTTTTACTCTGACGATCACCTAAAATTATATCTCCATTTAAAAATTGTTTAAAAACAATATCTTGAACTTGCTCAAGATAATTACCTACTTCAGGTTTTACTTTCCAACCATTATTATATTTTAAACTATATATATCTTCTATTTTTTTAGCGTTAGATAATTTATCTACTAAATCCATAGCTTGATCAACTATAATATCTCCGCTTTTAGCTGAAACACCAGTTTTACTAAATTTAACAGAAGGATCTCTATCTATTTGTTTAGCTATTATGGCTATATCGTTATCTAATATTTCTCGACCATCTAAATCTAATATGTTTTTTCTTTTTTCCATTACATCTGGTTGCTGTACTACATCCATTGTAGCATCAAAAGCTAGTTCAACACCTATTTCCATGGCTAGTTTGTCTTTTCTAGTACCAAGAGTTGAAGCTCCAACTTCGTAACCTAATTCTTGTTGCATATTAGAACCTCTAAAAAATGCCATTACTTTTTCAACGCCTGGGTAAGACTTTTTAGTATGAAGTTGTGGGCCAGAAGTTCTATTAGTATCTTTAGGTAATAAGCCTTGACTTATTAATTGATCTACTTCTGTAGGTTTAGTTATTCGTTTTGATTTAGTAAATATTCTTTGATCTGGCTTTAAAGATCTTTCCATTTGAATTAAAGTCTCAACTGGTAAAGCATTATATACAGCTTCAAAGTTTTCATTTAAAAACGTATCATACTTAGCTCTAGAGCCTATCATATCTTGTATAGGTTTTTTAAGCTCTGTTCTAAATCTTTTTTGAAGTTCGTTTCTAAAATTTTTAGAACTAACGTCTGGTAATCTAGTTCCAAATGTTTTAGTAACAGCTTGACGTACCCTATCTGACATGTCATTATTTAACCCTAGATCTTTTCTTAATTTAGAACTTTGCTCTTGTTTTACTAAACCTATATTATCTATTAAATCTTGCTCTACAGAAGTATCAGCTTCTAATTGAATTACAGGAGCGCCTTCGGTTGTTGTAGCATCTATATCTACAGTTCTTTGTTTTGTTTTGTACTCTCTATTAAATACATTACCAGCTTTATTTGCTATTTGAGAATTAACCCAGCCAAATAAACTATCATTAACTTTAGGATTAAAGTTTTTAACATGATTTGTAAGTTCTGAATATACTTTCGTAACAAAGTCTTGAGGTACTCTATCTGCTTTATACTTATTAGCAATTAGCCCATCAAGCATTTTATTATCTTTCATTTCTTTAATTGCAAAATCAGCCCCTTGTTCTTTCCACGTTTTAGGCGTCCAACCCATTTTACCTAATTCATCTACAGCTGGTTTAGCATCTTTAGATAATTTTAATTCATCAGACTTTCTTTTTTTAACCCTATCAGCTGCTTTTTTAGCTATATCAGCTCTTGATATTTCTTTTCTTTGTTTTAAAGTAAGAGTTCCATTTTTTATTTTTTTAGCTAATTGTGTTACAAAGTTTACTGCATCTGTCTCTGATTCAAAATTAAAATCAACATCTGACTTAGTAGCATCTTTAACACCTTGACCTAACATACCAGCCATCCAACCACCTAAACCTGAGTTTTCTTCTTTTTTAAAATCTATTTCACCACTAGAAACCATTTCCATAAAGTTAGTTAAAACCTCATCTGCTTGCATGCCTTCAGTTCGTAATTGTAATTTAGTATATAATGCTGGATTTGTTTTTGCAACGTATTGCATAATGTCACTAGCTACATCTTCAAAAGCTTTTGGGTCTTGACTTATAGCTTCATTTAAAATAGTATGACCAAGCTCGTGCGTTCTTGTTTCAAGACGATTATCTTTAGCCATGTTTTCAACAACTTGTACTGGTATAAATTGACCATCAGTAGTTGGTATATTAGCGCCATGCGCTCCGTTTTGTATTTCCTGTATTAACTCTTGTTTGTTAGCATCAGTTATATTATCTATTTTATTTATACCATCAATTGCTTGCTGTACGGTTTGAAAGTTTTTTAATGATTTACCTAATTTAGTTTTACCTCGTTTTTGTTTAAAATCATTATTTATTTCTTGAGTATTATATAATATTCTTGCTCTTTCATTTATTTGAAAGTCACTGGGGTTAGCGCTTCCTTCAGTAAATAACTCTGATTTAGCTTGTTTAAATATTTCTTCTTTTCTATTTACATCTTCTTTTTTCTTACTGTATTTAAAGCCTGTAAATTTATCACCAAATACTTCTGAGTTATTTAAATCATTTATAACTCTAGTTACATTATCGTATTTATTTTGTAAGTTATTTATTATTTCTTTTTTACTGTTTTTATCTAAAGTTTTATCAGCATTTATTTTTTGAGCATTTATTTTTAACTTTTGTTTTTCTACAACTAAATCTCTATACGTGCCAGCAAACTCAGAACTTAAATTTTTTACTCTACTAACTTGTTGATCAATAATAGTTTCATTTTCACCTAATAACTCAGCTTGCTCGCTAGCTAAAGCTTCAATAGCTTCGTTATTTAATTTAGGATCTTTTAATTTTTCATTTACTTGCTCTTGCGTAGGACTGTTATTGCCTTCTTTAGCAAATTCTTTTTTAATAATATCTGATTTTATTTTAAATATACTATTATCTATGTTACCTATTTCTTCTAAGTTCTGTCTAAATTTTTTTACTGTAGGTGGTGGAGAAAATTGATTAGCGATAACACCATTTAGCGTTGAAAAATAACTTGTTTTAGCTCCAAACATATAACCAGCCATAGCTTGCTCAGGCACACCTTCCATTAAAGGTCTATTAGAAATAGCATTTTGTAATACACCAGTAGTACCTTCACCAATAGCCTCTGTTGCTCTTAACGTAAGGCCATCAACAACTGTTTCTTTTAAAAATCTACTATAAGTACCAACTCCGTCATTTAATACATTACCCTTAAATGTTTTCATTCGTCTAGTAACTCTACTTATTTGACTTAAAAAAACAACGTCAGGAACAAATTCAGCCGCAGCGTAACCAAGTGATATAGCGTTTTTCTTTAAATATGATTTTTTTTTAGCAAAAGGTTGCCGTTTTTCCTCTTCAAGCATAACCCCATATTGATTTGCACCACTACTACTAGCTACAAGATATACACCGCCTGGTAGAAATATAGCACCAAATTGAGCTATATTATTAGCCGTAGTGCTTAGTGCCCATCTACCAATGCCTTCACGGCTTTTAAAAGCGGTTCTAAAATCTACTGGCATCTGCTCCTCTTCTTTTAATATACGCATAGACTCGTTTAAATTCAATAAGCGTTGATTAGTCAATTTTCCATAAACTGAATCATCAGGATTCCAAAGACCACCTGACGCGATATGACCAGTAAATTGAATAGCTTTGTGAATACCACCAGCGCCAGTATAAAAAAGATTTTCAGCGCCTAATCCAAATTCTTTAATAGCTTGCCTGCTATCGTTATAATTCCTTTGAATTAAGTTATTTATAAAATCACTATTCTGGTCTATGCCCTCACCTGCTTTATCATTCTCGTCTAGAAAATTTTCATATTCCTCGTAGCCATTATTAAATTCCGCTACATTGTTTAAATAATTATCTAGTTCTCTTTGAGATATTTTTTTACCATTTTTTAAAGTAACAACATCATCACCTTTTAATACATTAAATTCATAATCAGGATTTTGAACATTAGTTTCAAAATTAGTAATATTATTTGATAAATTTTTTAATATAGGTAAATTATTTTTTTCGTAGTAAGCTTTTTCATAATCCGCTTGAATAATTTTTTTTGCTTGATTTCTATTGGATAATCCGCTTATAGCTTGAAACTCACTTAAATTAAAGCCTTGTATATTACCAAACCATTGTTCGCCTTCTATTTCATCGGAATTTAAAATTTTAGATGTATTATTTGTTATAACCTTTTGTTGCTGTTTTCTTATTATTAATTTTCTAGCAAAGTTTTGTATTTGCTCTTTTGTTGGATTACTAATACCAGCTTCTTTTAATGACTTTTCAGCCATCTCAAGCTCTTCTTCAAAAGGTTGAATAATCTTACTACTAGCACCACGAAACGTCATCTCTTCAGGGGTAAATTGAATTTCTTTTAAATCAAATAAGTTTGGGTTATTAGGTGGGTTATACTTAGGATTAGGATCGCCATTTGATAAAAACTCATTATTGTCAATAGGTAATTGAGGGTTTTTAGCACCGAATTGTAAATTTAACTTATCAACATCTTCTTGTGGTAGTATTTTATCTTTCTTTAACTTAAATTCTTCAATTAAATTACTTTGATAGTTTTCAATGCTTGACAGTTCTTCTTTATTTAAATTTTGATATAAAAATCTGTATAAATTTTCAGATTGCTTATTTATGGCATCGTTAAATTTTTGTGTTTGAAATTCTTCTCCAGCGAAACCTTTTTTAAAAGTACCTGTTAAAAATTTTTTGTACTCTTGAGACTTTTTTATATTAGATCTTATATCAACGTAATCATTACTTAACGTAAAAGTGCCATCTTGTAGTTTATTTTTTCTATAGATACGAAGATTCCCATCATTTGTTTCTTGCATTTGAAAAAGATCATCACTAAAACCCATTGCTTGTAGTTTATCTTTTTGTTCAGTAGGGGTTCCTGAACTCCAAAACGCTGGATCTTTTACGTTAAAGTTTGCTATATCAAAACCTTCTAATATTTCTTTTTCGTAAGTTTTTCTTTCTTTACTTTTTTCTTCAGGTATTATTATTTTTTCATCATCTTTTTTTTCAGACTTAAAAACAGGTATAGGATCAGCTACAACTAAATCTTTAGATAAATCGTCTGTTTTTTTAACTTTTTCTTTTTGTTTTTTATTTAAATCTTTTTCTTGAATTATATTACCAGTTACTGGATCTTCATAATAAGGACCGTTAGCTCCAAATTTTAATATAGGTTCAGTTGGTTCTACTTTATCTGGTTTTTTTTCAGTCGTTTCTATTTCAGTTGACTGCGAGTCCGATGAAGTATTTTTTGAATTAGGTTCTGTGTTTTCTTTTTGATTGTTTTGAGATAGATCTATCTCTTTGACTTGTTTTTTTGGCTTATACATTTCTGATTCATTATTGCCAAAAAGACTTGGTGATCCCTCCTGCTGCTGCGCATCGGGATATTGTGATTTAAATTGTTCTATTAGATTTGAAGGTACAAATTTAGTTTTTTCTAAACCATCATCTCCAATGAATGTAAATTTTATTGGTGCTTGTTCTGCCATTACTGTTTCGTTAGTTACCCGTTAATAAATAATTTTATTTTTTTGCTAGTGGTTGTGGTTTTGTTTGGTTTGTTTGCATATTTCTTCTTGCAGCAGGGCTTAAATTATTATTATAATTTTGCTCTAGCGCTTTAGTAAAATATTCCGCTAAGTAATCTTTTAGCATAGTCTCGTCTTGTATTATAGCATCTGATATAACTTTAGCATCTTCCGATGTTATTCTACCATCTTCTGGTGTAGGATCTTTTACTTGATTATCAGCCACGCCCATTTCTTTATAAGTGCCTTGTTTTATAGCTGATATTAAATCATCTTTAAATGTTCTGTTAGGAAATATTTTATCTAAAGTTAATGACTTTAAATCACCAGTTTCTACAATTTTTTCTTTAATATTATTATACTCTTTTTGATAATTAAAAGCAGGGTCATCACCTGGTTGCACGTCTTCAGCTTTTCTAATAACATCATCTAATAAAACTTTCATACCCTCTCTACTACCTTGATCAACTTTCATTCCACTAAATAAATCAGTTATATTAGCCATTGACATCCACTCACCATTATGCATTTCATATCCTGGTACATTGTCTTTAAATATAGGTTGACTTCCACCTTTTATAATATCAACTACGTCATTAGCATAAGGTCCTAATTTTTCAATAGGGTTATGGCCAAAACTTTCAGCATCAGATAATGTTTCTGCTATTTGTTTTTTAAATTCTTCTGGGACGGTCATTTTTTGAGCCTTCTCTAATGTTTCTTTTTGTATAGCTGCTTGTTCGTTTTTATCAGCTTTAGAAAAGCGATCCTTTGCATCTACACCATAGTTATACAATTCTTCGTTTTCTTCTTGTGATACATTTGGGTCTCTATTTAACTCCTCATTCATTAATTTTAAAAACATTTCGTTTTGATTAGGTACAGATTGAGGTTGAGCTTGCTCTATTGGCTGTTGACTTTGTGGTACGT
>TARA_R100001443_G_scaffold106641_1_pt1 | contig 21762 bp, 21 predicted proteins | sample TARA_R100001443 | Tara Oceans TARA_R100001443 (sample SAMEA2622142) | marine metagenome | biome: marine biome (ENVO:00000447); feature: deep chlorophyll maximum layer (ENVO:xxxxxxxx); material: "saline water (ENVO:00002010), including plankton (ENVO:xxxxxxxx)" | depth 50 m
GAAAAAAGAATTAGTATATCTTTTAACTACTACTAGATATTGTGTCTAAAATTTATTTACACATATTTGTAAAATCCTCGTTTTTGGAGTATATATAGTATGCTGCCTTTTCAGACCTAAACCTATGAAGATACTGAATGCTAAACACATAGAGTTTCCAGAATACCATAAGGTCTATCATCTAAACATGCTCGGCAATTTCATAGACTATAGAGATAACAAACGACATAGTTCTTCTAGTCAAAAGTTCAGACTTGAATCCTTAATCAAAGATATAGATATACACGGCATGTTACATCCTATTATTGTTTCATGGAATGCTTTTAATGTATCTGTCGGCCATCAACGAGTATGGTACGCCAAAGAAAAAGGATATACTCACATAGATTGTTACCATGTAGAAAATCAGGAACAATGGGAGAAAGTTTTTCAATACACACAATCAGATGAATACTGGCAAAAGAACCAGAACAGTAAATATGCAGAAATCTGATATTGAAATTGTAGATATACCAAACGGTACACAAAGAGTATTACGATTTGGTGATAAACTTGTACAAGGTCGTATGAATAAAGATGGGTCTTTATCGTTAGACTATTTCAAACAGTTAATGCATGCCTTTGAACATATAGACAATGTAAAAAAGGTTTGTATTCTCGGACTAGGTGCAGGTTGTTTACACAGATACATACATAAAAATTATCCTGATGTACAGATAGATACTGTAGAAATTTTACCAGAGTTGGTAGAGATTGCCAGAGAAAAATTTTATTTACCTGATAGTGACCGTATTCGTATTTTTATCGAAGATGCTCGGACTTGGGTAAAGAAACATAGTGGTTATGATATTGTTATCGTAGATTTGTATGACGAATGGGAACAAGTATATATAGATGATAGAGATTTAAAAAAACTAGGCAAATTAATCGCCTATAATTCTCTTATAAATAAAAACACATATGAAGGGTATATGATAAGACTTCGAGCAGTTTATAATAATGTTTATGAACAGTTTAAACCTGAATTAAAGGAAGAAGAATACAATCATATAGCATTTTGCAAATGAAAGAATTAAGAGCGAAGACAATAACACACCCAGATAAACACCAAATGTTACCACTTGAAGATGTAACTTTTAAATGGGACAAAGTAACAGGCAAATGGACAAACTTTGCAGATAGTCAAGGTATAAATTACAAAAAATTATTTGATAGTTTAGAAAAAGATGGCATGGAACATCCTGTTATGGTTCGTAAAATGAACGAAGGATACCGTAAGTGGCAAGCAGGTGGTCGTAGAATTATATGGGCAAAGATGAATGGTTATACACATATAAGTGCTTATGTATTATCAGAACAGCAAGAGGTTGATGATATATATGAAGCGCAATATGATGAAAGTTATAAATAGTATATGAGAGCTCTACATAAATCCTCAAACGAAATTCTTATTGAGGTTGATTAATCATATTAAAAAGGAAAAAAATATGTTATTAAGAACAATAGCATTTGCGGTGGCATTCTTATGTATTTTTACATATGCTAATGCAGTAGAAATAACACCGTACGGTGCATTTAATTACAAATGGTCACATGATGAAAATTCTAGTGGCGTTGCATACGACAAATTAGAGAACAACGGTTCAAACATTGGTATTGATATTTCAGAACCAAGTATTGAAGGTTCAACAATTGGCGCAGTTGCAAAGCTACAGGTTGGAATTGATGTTGACGATAGTGGTTCAGATACTTTTGATTCACAGCTTGCTTATGTAGGCATAGTGAACAATGGTGTTACTTTATCCGTTGGTCGTCAATCACACCCATTCACAGACAACATTGGTGGTAAATCATCTTCGTTTAATGTGTATGGTGGCAGTTCTGATTTTAATTATGCTTCAAGGTCATCAAACTCAATTGCTTTATCTAGTGATATGCTAGATGTTATGGCAGTTGTTGATGGTTCTTCTGGACAAGAAGGCATTGATGAGTACGAAGTAACTTTATCACACTCACTAATGGGTGCTGATGTATCTATTGGTTACGCTGATGATGTTGTAAATGATATCTCTTATTGGGGTGCAGGTGCAAGTACAAGTGTAGGCGATATTACAATTGGTTCTTCATATACCGTATATGACGCTGCTACTGACAAAGTTGGTATGGAAGCGACTATAGGTTGGAAGGCAATTACAGTTGGATACGGAGATAAAGAAGGAACTGGAACTTATATGACATACGGTTTAAGTCATAATATGACAGAAAGTCTAAGCGTCTATGCAGAAATGCAACAAGAAGATTTAGATACTGGTACTGACTTACAACACTATTCAGTAGGAACAAAGTTTAGTTTCTAACATAAATAATAACACAAACAAGGAGAAATTCATATGGATAAATGGATTAAAGACCATAGTGCATGGAAAGATTACGGACTAATTATATTAGCGATTGCTCTTTTCACAGGCTTTGTGGCACCTATGTTAATCGTTAAGTGGGGTTTAATTGCTTGGATTGCAAGCAACCTATGGAAACGATATAACGGATAACATAAAGGAAATTTTATGATTAAGAAAATAATCTATGTACTAATAGTTATAGGTGCATTTTATCTTGGTCATCATTTTGGCGAAGACGCCGCTAAGGCAATTGATTCAGTACCTTTACCAAAAGTTACTATTGAAATGCCTGGTGACGAATTAGACAAACTTGAAGAAGCTCTTCAAGCGGAAGAAAGTGAATAACTTAAAAATAAAAACCCGGCTTAATGCCGGGTTTTTTTATGACATATAATCATAGCGTCTTATCAGGATACTTCGTAACCTTTCCCAAATCATTCTATCTAAAACTTGTTGACCTGTTCTAGGTTCTCTTAACGCTAAATCATCATACTTAAATTTTAATTTTACTAACTTGCTAAAGCAGTTGTTTCTTTTATTTGTATTTGATTGAAGTACGCCCAATGCATGTTTCCTTCCGTGTTATCAAAGGTAACATCCACATATGTAATTGTACCTTCATTTATTTTTGATATATCAACCTGCATAACAGAAGCGTCATAATCATCTGTGCATTTGATTTGTATATTCTCAATCTTAGCGTCTCTAAAAATTCCAGACATACCTCGTTTAACTTCTACAGTATCGCCTACTTTAATTATCATTACGCCTCCTTAAACTGTATTGTGGGTTTCAATTAATGACATAGGCACGGCATAAGTCATACCGTTGTTATGCTGTTTAACAGCACATCTAGTTTTCATAACTTTCGTTACAGTACCTAACCAGTATTCAGTTCTGGCATTAACACCAACAGTAGAACCTACTGAAATGGAAGATTTAGCTTCTTTCGCAAGAGCAGTTCTTCTATCTTTAATGGCATACATCACCATATTCATGGTATCAGTTGTACCATGATTTTTAACCCAATCTAAAACAATAGATAGGTCGTTAAAGTTAGTTTTTGATTTATTCATAATATAGTCCTTTCGTTTAAATTACGCTTCGTTCATTACAGTTTCTTCGACACTAGTCCAGTTAATGTCAAAGATATTAGGATAAAAGTTTTTCATAATGTCAATAAACTCTAATTTTTCATTAGTAGTTTCAAGTTTAGCAAATGTGCTAAATAGGTTTTGTTTAGTCATATTGTTTTCTAATTCAGTAATATTCATAATGTATCCTTTGTTTTTTTTATTATATCTATATTCCTATCATAGTTTTAACCATTTGTAAAGAAAAAAGACCAATATAGTGCAAATTAAAAGTGTTGTTTTTCAATGGTTTAGCAGATATATGCAAAATAAATGTGTTGTATTTTTGCAACAACAGCAATGTTCGCTGGATGTTCGCTGGTTTTTATGTGTAAAATAGTCTTATAAATATAGCATAATATAATGATAGGAGAATATTATGGGATTTTTAACAAGTTTATGGTCAGGTTGGGGCAAATCTGAAAGCGTATTACCGCCAAAGAAGAAAGCAACAACTAAAAAAACTAAAAAGAAGACTAAAAAGAAAACAAAAAAGGTAAAGTAATGGGAACAGGAACATGTAAAAATTGTGGTCACGGATGCCATTGTTCTAATGGGTCATCTTGTGGTTCATGCGGTTGTGCAAACTGTGAGCACGCTGAGTAATGGCACAGCGAGGAATGAATGTTGTTGCTTACAGCAGAGGACCTAAAAAGAGAACATCTATTGGCAATAGTCCTAGGTCCAGACCTAAAAACAAACATAAGAGAAGACAACATACAAGAAGTCGTGGACAAGGATAATGCCTGCCATACAAAGAATGGGAGACGCTAATTCTGCCGGTGGTGTAATTAATTCTATACCACAAAGTACAGTAAAAGCAAATGGGTCTCTCGTATCTGTTAATGGATCTAAAGGAACAGGTCATGGCATAGGTATTCACGCTGCTAATGCTTGGGATACTGCTAATGGTAGTTCTACTGTAAAAATAGGTGGTACGCCAATCAATCGCACAGGCGACGCTGACACTTGCGCTCATGCAAGAGTAGGCGGATCTTCTAATGTAAATGTAGGTTAACTGTTATAAATAGTCGTATGGCTATCTATCAACAAGGTTATACTGACGCTCAACGCACCAATGCTTCATCAAAGTCTGTAAGACTTTATAAAGATATTGCATTGTCTTTTGAGCGTAATAGTAATACCAAAGATGTTATTATTAAAAAAGATATAGCAGCAGTCAAACAATCAGTAAAAAATCTGATACTCACAAATCACTTTGAGAGACCCTTTCATCCTGAAATAGGTTCAAATGTTACAGCCATCTTGTTTGAGCCAATGAGTCCAATAACTGCTAATATATTAACAAGAACAATATCAGAATGTATTAATAACTTTGAACCAAGAGCAAGACTAGTATCAGTAATTGCTAATCCTAATTTAGATAGAAATGCCTACGAAGTTACAATTAGTTTTTATGTGGTAAATATACCTGGTGAATTGGTACAATTAACAACACTATTGGAGCGTAGCAGATAATGGCAAAGAGACTATCAGTTAGTGAGTTAGACTTTGATGGTATCAAAGATAACTTGAAGACATTTTTAAAACAACAAGACCAATTCACAGATTACGATTTTGAAGGTTCAACTATGGCAACCTTATTAGATGTGTTAGCATATAATACACATTACAATGCTGTATATGCAAATGTACTAGCAAATGAAATGTTTATAGATAGTGCTGACTTACGAAATAGTGTAGTCTCTCATGCCAAACATTTAGGTTACACGGCAAGAAGTGCAACAGCACCTTATGCTGACTTAACAGTAGTCGTTAATGACGCTACTGGTGCAACTTTGACTGCCGCTCAAGGTACAATTTTTCAAACAACTGTAGATGGTACAACTTATAACTATCTTGTAAAAGAAGATACAACAATTACACCTGTTTCTGGTGTTTATACTTTTTCAAATCTAAATGTTTATGAGGGTACTTTAGTTAATAACAAATATACTGTTGATACTACAAATGCTGACCAAAGATTTTTAATTAAGAATGCTTTAGCAGATACAACAACTTTACAAGTTAAAGTTCAAAACAGTTCTACAGATTCCACAACAACAACTTATACACTTGCCTCAGATTTGGCAGATGTAACAAGTACCTCTACAGTTTATTATTTAGAGGCAACGGAAGATAGTCAATACGAAGTTATATTTGGTGATGGTGTTTTAGGTAAAGCATTATCAACTGGTAATATCGTAACATTAACATACATAGTTACAAACGGTAACGAAAGTAATGGTGCTAGTTCGTTTAGTTTATCTGGTACACTAGGTGGGTTTAGTGATGTTTCAATCACAGTAAATTCTGCTAGTGCTAATGGTTCAGCAGCTGAAACGGCAGATAGTATTCGTTTCAATGCACCAAAAACTTATACAACACAGAATAGGGCGGTAACGGCGAAAGATTATGAAAGCAAAGTTAAAAGTTTATATTCAAATGCTAAATCAGTTCAAGTATGGGGTGGTGAAGATAACTCAACACCAGTATATGGTCGAGTGTATATCTCTATTAATCCTGTTGCTGGTGCTACATTAACAAGTGCAAACAAAACAAACATAATAACACAATTAAAAGATTTTAATGTTGCAAGTATAACACCAATTATTGAAGACCCAGAAACTACTAGTTTACAACTTACAACAACGGTTAGATATGACGCTAAACAAACAACTAAAAATGCAGATAGTATTAAGTCTTTAGTAACAGCAGCGATTACAACTTACAATGATACTAACTTAACAGAATTTGACCAAGTGTTTAGACACAGTAAATTTATTGAAACAATCAACAAGGTAGACCCTAGTATTCTTTCTAACATAACAACTGTAAAAATGCATAAATCATTTACAGCAACAACAACTGCTTCAACAACATATACTTTAAATTATAACAATGCATTTTATAATCCACATAGTGGACACAATTCAACAGCAGGTGGTGTATTAGAGACCACTTCATTTAAAGTAAATGGTGATACAACTAATGATTATTACCTAGATGATGATGGTGAAGGTAATGTAAGATTATATTACATAGCTGCAGGTGTCCGTACATATGCAAATGAAACTCAAGGTACAATTGACTACACGGCTGGCACAATCACTATCAACAGTTTATTTGTTACAAGTGTAGGTAATGTAGATGGTGCTACAAGCACGGCAATTAGATGTACTGTAATACCAAATTCAGTAGATGTAGTTCCTGTTCGTAACCAACTTATCTCAATAGACGAAGTAAATACAAATGTTACTGTTACTGCTGATGATTATGATACAACAACAGGTATAGGTTATACAACAGCGACAAGTTATGCGAGTTAGTAAATGGCAAAATTTACTAAAAAAATAAATCCACTAATAAGTAGGCAATTTCCAGCACACATACAGGCTAATAATCCTTTATTGGTTGAGTTCGTAAAACAATATTATGTGTTTATGGATTCTGCTCAGATTACAATATCAAGTGTAACTGCTTCAGACCAAATCTTATTAGAAACAACTACAGAAGGATTTATTTCTTTAAACGCCACAGACGAACATGGTAATAATGAAAACGATTATATACTTAATGAACAAACAAGTGTAGGTGAGTTTAGTAAAGGTGAAACTATTACTGGTGCCACTTCAGGTCAAACGGCAACTATACTTGCTGAAGATACAGACAACTTAAAAATATGGGTTACTGCTAATTCGTTATTTGTAACAGGTGAAACTATTACTGGTGGTACTTCTGGTGCAACTGGTGTAATAGGAAAATATCGTGCAAACCCAAATGAAACAATCAATCAACTATTAGAATATGCCAATGTCAATAATACTATAGATGATTTTTTTACAGAATTTAGAAATACATTTTTACAAACTATACCTAACACACTTACAGATGGTTTAGATAAAAGACAACTTACAAAAAATATTATAGACCTTTACAAAAGAAAAGGTACAAAAAAAGGACATGAGATTTTCTTCCGTGCCTTGTTTAATGAAACACCTGAAATTTATTACCCAACTGTTGATATGCTTAGAATATCAGACGGTAATTTTAATAATCAACAAATAATAAAAGCAACATTAAACGGACCTTCTGATGGTAACATGAACAACTTGGTTGGTCAAACAATTACACAAACAGATATTGTAGGTAATGATACAGTAGATACAGCAAGTTCAGTTATTGAAAGTGCAACTGTTTCAACTGTAAGTTTAAATGGCATAGCACATGATGTGGCAACTTTTATTTTAAATGAAGCGTCAACTACAGGCACTTTTGCCAGTAATGCAGGCGACGCCATACTATTAGATGGTACAGATAGTTCTGAAACAGACGCTGGTGATGAAATACTACTAGATGGTACAGATACTTCATCTACAAATGCAGGTGATAGGGTAGTTCAAAATACAAAAGCAACTTTTGCAGGTGCAGATAATACAAATGCTGATGTAACTATAACATGTGATATTGAAAGTGTTGTTGATGATGTTAATGTTACAACTCCTGGTCAATATTATACTGTAGGTGAAACTTTTGCCTTTACAAAAGAAAAAGGTGGTACTGGTGCAATAGGACAAATAGAAAATGTATCATATGGTGTAATAGATAGTGTACAAGTAGAAAGTGGTGGGTCAGGTTATGCAGTAGGTGATGTCCTTTCAGTAACTAATCCTACAGACGGTACAGGTCTTGCAGGTACTGTTGCCGTAGTCAACGGTGGTTTTACTTTAGAAGGTGATGTACATGATGATGGCGTAATTATTTTAGAAGACGGTACAGACTTTCAACTTGTTATGGAACCAGGCACAAATGGTGGTGGTAGTCCAACAAATGATATTACAAAAATTAGATTAACAAATAAGGGTGGTGGGTATCTTTCACTACCAACTGTTAGTGTTACAAGTACAGGTGGTTCAAGTGCAACTTTATATGCTGTTTCATCAACTGTTGGTAATGCATTATCAGTTAAGATGGTTGACCATGGGTTTAGATATGAGACACCACCAGAAGTTAGTCCTAAATTACATTTACAAATAGATACTGTTTCTGCTGGGTTTACAGATGGTGAAACTATTACTGCTTCTAGTGAGGACTTTATAGAATTAGAACCATATGAACAGGTAGACTTTACAATTTTACTAGAAGACTTTAGACAAGCAAAAATAAGATTAGAAGATACTGAAAGAGGAGATTTAATTTTAGAAGATGAATTAGGTGGCGGACAATTTGCATTAGAAGAATTTGTAACTGACGCTGTACCTGAAAGTCCTTTCCCTGATAGTTTATTATTAGATGGTACTGATGGTTCAAGTACAGACGCCGGCGATAGAGTAAGATTTAACGAATATATTTTAAAAGATAATACAGATTATATTATATTAAATGGTACAGATGGTTCAAGTACAAATGCAGGTGGTAAAATACAAAGAGACGATACTGTTACTGCTTCTGCTGTATTTGAAGAATTTGATACAGATACAAATATAATAACATTAACATCACCAACTGCCTCTTATGATGACAAGGTTACTATTTTAGGAAATACCTCAGGTACAACTGCTAGAGTAAGAAACTTTAATACTGATACACCACAAGCAACTATGACTGCTACAGTAGGTACAGCAATAGAAACAGATGGTGCATATTCTGGTGTTGATGGATTTATTTCAGAAAGTACAAAGAAGATACAAGATAGTTTATACTACCAAGATTACTCTTACATTATAAAAGTAGGTGAAAGTATTTCAGAATGGAGAGACTATCTAAAATCTGCCGTGCATCCTGCTGGGTTCTACTTTGCAGGTGAGGTGAGTATTAGAACAAGAGTAAATGCAAAAATGAAAACTGGATATACTAGACTTTCAGGTCTTACGGAATCTGATGAAGTGGTCGAAATACTATCTGTTATCTTTGCAGAAAAGATTGGAAGAAAACTTGGTACTGTGGATGATGGTTCAAGTGAAAGAACAAATCCACATCTTGGTATTGAAGCAAGTGCTTCATTTACTAGCAATAGTAGGGCAGTAACATTAGAACATGAGACTACTCTTAAACTAAATCAACAAAGAGATAGTGGTCAACAAGTTCATTCAACTAGTGTAACAACAGGATTTGTTTATGCAGGTGCAAGACTAAATACAATTGGTGATATGCCATTTACAGCATTTGGTAATGCAGTAGAAGGTGGTGGAGGTATGAGTGGTATTACACTTGCAACTCTACACGCAATAAAACTTACTGGAACAGGTAATTCAACTATTGGTGCTGCCGCTATTCAAGTAGGTGATTTTGATTTACCACTAGGTACTAGATTTGCAATACCAACAGAAATTAGTTTTGAAGAAGATAGTTTTAGTTCAGCAGGTCCTGCCGCTTTAACTTTTGATGACAATAGTAAGAAATTTGATGATAATACTCGTTAGAAAGGTGTATAAATAGTAACATATGACATATCAAGCAGTAGGAATTGGAAGTTCAGCAAATGATGGAACAGGTGATACTTTAAGAGTAGGTATAGATAAAGTTAATGATAACTTTGTTGAGATATACACGGCTCTAGGTGCAGGTTCAACTACAACATTAAAAGTACATACAGACGGCGCAAGTGCCGGTCAAGCGTTAGTATATGACGCTGGCAATGCAAGATTTCAACCTGGTAGTGTTGCTATATCAGCAACAATATCTACATTAACATTTGAAGGTGCAACAGCAGACAGTTTTGAAACTGTATTAAATGTTACTGACCCTACAGCAGATAGAACAATAACTTTACCCAACGATAGTGGTACAGTAGTTATAGAAGGTGGTTCGCCATCTGGTACTGCTGCCGCTTCAGATGAGGCGTCAAGTTCTGGTAATGTTACCAGTAATGCAAGTAGAATAAGACATACTTTAACATTAGACGGTACAACTGCTGACAATGCTGAAATAGCAGATGTTACGGTAACCTCAAATAAGGTAACTGCTAATTCAGTTATTATAGCAACAAGTACAGCTGCTGTAGATATTATGGTTCATACTGTGGCGTCAGGTTCATTCAAGTATATAATAACAAACAAATCAGGCGGAACATTAGCGAATGATAGTACCGTGGTAACAAACTTTTTGGTGTTATAGGAAAATGATTATAAATAGAAGTAAGGATTAAAAAAATGCCAGCAATTATAACAAAAGATTTTAGAATACATAACGCTAGACAATTTGAAGAAAGTTTTAGTGAAAGCGCAGACACTTATTACCTGGCAATAGGTAGACCACAAGCATTCGCAAACGACCAAGCATTTAATGATGGAACAGACACTAGTCCACCAACACCGGTAGATAGTGTAGGTTCTGTAGATTATTATGTGTATGATGACTTGATGTCGGCGAAAAAAATAACAAGTTCAGATGTTTCACTAGCAATACCAAGAAAAAACTGGACAACTGGTACAACTTACGACCATTATAGACATGATTATGGAGAAATAAACACAGCAGGTAATGCTATAACTGCTAATAGTGGTGCTTCAACATTGTTTGATAGTAACTTCTATGTAATGAATAGTACCTTTGATGTTTATAAATGTATTGACAATGATGGTAACACAGCGTCAACAACTGAGCCAACTGGTAACAAATCAACTAGTGTGTTCTCAACTGCTGATGGATACAAATGGAAATATATGTACACATTATCAAGTTCAGAACAGGCAAACTTTATGTCAACTGACTTTATACATGTATCAACTGAAAGTACAGATTACTCAACTACGGCAGGTGCAATAGAAAATGCTTTTGTTACAGCGGGTGGTTCAGGTGGAACAAACGGTACTTATACTGGTGTTGCAATTAGAGGTGATGGTTCAAGTGGTGAGTGTACTGTAGTCGTTTCTGGTAATGCAGTATCAAGTGTTACAATAACAACTGCTGGTTCTGGTTATACATATGCAAGTGTTTTAGCAGCAAATATAGGAAACACTTCTGGTGCAGATATAGATTTCATAATTTCACCTCCTGGTGGACACGGTTCAGATTGTATTGCTGAATTAGGTGGATTTTTCGTAATGACAAATGTTGATTTTGCAACAAGTGAAAGTGGTGAGTTTAATACTTCAAATGATTTTAGAAGAATTGCATTGTTAAGAAACCCAACTGATAGTACAACAGGTTCAACAGCAACTGCTTCAACATTAGACGCAACAAAATCAATAACTTTTGCCTCTGGTGCAGGAACATTCCAAGCAGATGAAAAAATTACTCAATCCACTTCTGGTGCAGTAGGTTATGTTGTTGATTATAATAGTTCAACGAGAGTGTTACGATATATACAACCACAGTTTGCTAACCAAGGAGTAGATAGTAATAGTAATAACACGGCGTTTGCAGGAACAAATACAGTTACAGGCGCAACTTCTAGTGCAACAGGTACACCAACATCAATAGATACTACTCCAGAATTAACGGCAGATACAGGTGATATTCTGTATATTGAAAATAGAAAACCAATTAGCCGTGCTTCAGACCAAACGGAGAATGTAAAGTTAATAGTAGAGTTTTAGGAGAATTAAATGGCAACAAATTTCAATGTCTCTCCTTATTATGATGACTTTGCAGAAAACAATAATTTTCATAGAGTTTTATTTAGACCTGCTTATGCTGTTCAAGCAAGAGAGTTAACACAATTACAAACAATATTACAAAACCAAGTAGCAAGATTTGGCGAACATGTCTTCAAAGACGGTTCAATGGTCATACCTGGTTCAGTAACTTACAATTCAAAGTATGATTATGTTAAGTTAGCAAGTCATACAACATCAACTGCTGCTAATCTAGTAGGTTTAACTGTAACAGGTTCATCTTCTGGTATTACGGCAACTGTTGTAAATTCAAGTGAAGCAAGTACAACCGCAGCTGCAACAATATATGTTACATATACTGCTTCTGGTACAGACACTACATCAAAAACATTTACAGAAGGAGAAACATTAACATTTACATATAATAGTATTTCTTCAAGTGCTGTTGTAGGTACTTCTGGTACTTCATTACCAACAGATAGTAATGCTATGGGTTTTGGTAGTTCAGTTAATGTACAAGAAGGTGTATATTTTATTGATGGTTTCTTTGTTAAGAATACTGAACAGACTTTAATACTTGACCCTTATTCAAACACTCCATCTTATAGAGTAGGATTTACAGTAACAGAAAGTTTTTTAACACCTGAAGATGATTCCACATTAACTGATAATGCAACTGGTTCATCAAACATAAATGCTGCCGGTGCTCATAGATATAAAATTGTTTTAACACTTGCTAAACTTGTAACTACATCAACTAGTGATAGTAACTTTGTAGAATTAGTAAGAACAAATACAGGTAATATTGAGAACATTATTAAAAGAACAGAATATGGTGTATTAGAAGAAACACTAGCAAGAAGAACAGCAGATGAAAGTGGTGATTATGTTATTAAACCTTTTGATTTAGATGTAAGAGAACATCAAAATGACGGTAGTAATCGTGGTATATATTCTATAGATAGTGAAAGTTTATACAATGGTTTAAGTTCCGCTAATTCAGAAGCAAGATTGGCATTAGGTTTATCTCCAGGTAAGGCATATGTTAAAGGGTATGAAATAGATACAACTGGACAAAAATTTCTTACAGTAGAAAAAGCAAGAGAGTTTGATACTATACAAAATAATACAACTAGATTAAATGTAGGTAGTTTTGTAGAGGTAACAAATATACATGGTTCGCCAGATATTGGTACAGTATCAGGTGAAACAGAAGCATTTAAAGAATTACAATTATACAAAGATACAAATACAACTAGAGGTACAAACCCAGCAACTGAAAATGTAGATGTAAAACAAATTGGTCGTGCAAAGGCAAGATACTTTGAATATAAATCAGGTACTGCTGGTGCGTTATCAACCAATTCAACATCAATTTACAAATTAGGTTTATTTAACATTGATATGTTCCAACACTTGGCAGTAAGTACAAGTGTTTCATATGATACAGGCGAAACATTAACTGGTGCTACATCAGGTGCAACTGGTATCATTGAAGAAATATCTGCTAACACTTCCGCTGACCCAGACGCATTTATAACTGAGGATGGTGACGCTTTAGTTTTAGATAGTACAGATGGTGCTTCTCAAACAGACGCTGGTGACCAAATTATATTAGAACAATCTATACTTACAACAATTGTCGTATCAAATGTTACTGGTACTTTCTCAGCAGGTGAAACTGTGGCAGATGAAAGTTCAAATAGTGGTGCTATTTTATCTGACTTATCAGATAGAAAAGGTGTTACTGAATATGAATTTGCAGAAACAAAATCTATTGGTATGACAGGTTCGCCAAACTTTACTGCTGATACAGTTTTAACAGTTACAGCGGCAAATGAAGAAGATGAAAGTAACATAACAATTTCTGGTACAATAAACATTGTAGCAGGTGTAACAGTAGTAAATGGTAACAATACTAAATTTACAAGTGAATTAAAGATTGGTGATAACATTGTCTTTGAAGATGATTCCGGTACACAATATAGTAGATTTGTTTCAAGTATTACAAATAACACATTAATGGAAGTAAGTGCATTTGTACCAACTACAACTACCTCTGCTTCTACACAAAGAAGAAGAACAAAATTACAAGACATTGCTGATACTTCATTAGTTTATAAATTACCTGAAGGAGTTATTAAAACATTAAAGACAACTGACAATGCAGGTATAACAGATACAAGTCATAAAGTACGAAGACAATTCGTAGATACTTTATCTAGTTCTGGTGTTGCAACTTTCTCAGCAGGTGCAAACGAAACATTTGACGCTCATTCAGAAGCAGATTATACATTATCAATTATGACAGCAGGTACAACCTCTGGTGCTATAGGTGATATTGTTTCACTATCAGGTAACAACCATGAAGGTGACGCTATATTCACATTAACTGGTAGTCCAACAGGTAGACAAGTTCAAATTGACCTTGGTGCTAACTTTGCTACTGCTAAAGTTAAATTGATTGCAACAATAACTAGAAGTATTGCAGGTGAAAAAACTAAATCACTACAAACAGGTATAACTGTTACAGTAGATAGTCAAGCATTAGCGGAAGAAAAAACAATTAGTTTAGGTAAGGCAGATATTTATGCTTTGACAAGTGTTTATATGGCACCTGACTTTAGTACGGCTGCGACAACAAGTCATACAGAAATTACAGATAGATTTTCACTTGATACAGGACAAAGAGATAGTTATTACGACATTGGTCGTATAGTAAGAAAAGATGGTACACAAAATCCAACTGGTAGATTGTTAATTACATTCCAACATTTCAATCACGGTACTGGTGATTATTTTAGTGTAGATAGTTATTCTGGTGTTGTAGATTATGAAGACATACCTTCTTTTGATAGTCCAACAAAAGGTAAAATACAATTAAGAGACGCTTTAGATTTTAGACCTAGAGTATCAGATAGTTCAAATGTAATTGGTTATGGTGGTGTAGATAGTATTGGTGCAAAAGATTATATCAATGCAGGTGCTTCTACCGTTGATGTTCCAAAACCTAGTTCAGACGCAACAATAGATTTTGAATTTTATTTAAGTAGAATAGATGGTGTCTTTTTAACTAAAGAAGGTTTATTCAAACAAGCAAAAGGTACAGCGGCGATTGACCCTCAAAGACCTGAACCAATTGATGACGCTATGGCGTTATACTACATAAAATTACCACCTTATACTTTCAGTACAAGTGATGTAACAATTACAACTTTAGATAATAGAAGATACACAATGAGAGATATTGGTAAATTAGAACAAAGATTAAAGAATGTAGAATACTATACTCAACTTTCATTGTTAGAACAAACAGCAATCAATACACAGGTACAAGACGCTACAACAGGATTAGATAGATTTAAAAATGGTATTATTGTAGATAGTTTCAAAGGTCATAATATTGGTGATACTTTATCAGCTGAATATAAATGTTCAGTAGATATGAATGAAGGTGAATTAAGACCTGAATTTAGCGCTGATATTGTAAAACTTATTGAAGAAGGATCAACAGATACAGACGCTGAAAGAACAACCGCAGGATATAAACTAACTGGTGATTTGGTAACATTACCATATGACCATGCAGAATTAGCAAAGAATCCATATGCTAGTAAATCAGTTAACTGTAATCCATTCTTGGTATTTCAATACAAAGGTGATATTGCATTAACTCCAGATTTAGATGAGTGGTACGATACAACAAGAAAACCAGATGTATTAATTAATGATAATGCTTTATTTGATACAATGACTACCCTTGCAGGTGGTACAAATAGTTTAGGTACAGTTTGGAATAACTGGCAGACTAACTGGTCAGGTAACTGGTCACAAAGTGCTGGCTCAAGAAATGGTAATGTAGAAGCAAATGCTACAATTTCTGGTTCTATTCAAACAAGAACAAGAACAGGTATTACAAGAGAGATTGCAGGTTCAAATGTACAAAGACAATCATTTGGTGATAGAATTGTTGACATTGCATTTATACCTTTTATTCGTACACAGGATGTGGCATTTAGTGGTACAAGATTAAAACCAAACACAAAAGTTTACCCTTACTTTGACAATGTATTAGTTACAAGTCATGTAACACCTACAAGTGGTGTAAAAGGTGGTAACTTGGTAACAGATAGTGTTGGTTCTGTTTCAGGTACATTTACAATACCTGCTTCATCTACAGAAAGATTTAGAACAGGTGATAGAGTATTCAGATTAACAAGTTCATCTACAAATAGTTCTACAGATAATGATGTTGATACTTTTGCTGATGCTACATTTACTGCTCGTGGTTTACAAACAACTATGGAAGAAACAATACAATCTACAAGAGTTCCAATTATCAGAGCAAACACAGTATCAGAAACAGATACAAGAAGAACAGTAGATAACTTTAGTGTAAGTGCAGGTATCGTACCACCAGAAAACAATAGAGACCCATTAGCACAAACATTTAGTGTACAAGATTTAGAAGGTGTATTCATAACAAAAGTAGATGTATTCTTTGAAGAAAAAGATAGTACAATACCAATTAAAGTTTATTTAACAGAAACTATACAAAGTAGACCAGGTAGAAGAATAATTCCATTTAGTGAAGTTACGGTCGCTGCTGCTGATGTTAATACAAGTTCAACGGCTGCAACAGCAACAACGGTTACATTCCCAAGTCCTATATATTTACAAGGTGGTAAAGAATATGCTATCGTATTAAAACCAGATAGTCAAAAATATAAAGCATGGGTAAGTAGATTAGGTGATACAGATGTTACCACTTCAACAAGAAGAATAACTACACAACCTTTATTTGGTTCTTTATTCCGTTCACAAAATGCAAGTCTATGGACAGAAGACCAAATGGAAGATTTAAAAATTACAATCTACAAAGCAAAATTTACAACTGGTACTACAGGTACTTTAACATTAACGAATGACGCTTTACCAGTTAAGACTTTAGATAATAATCCAATTGAAACAAATGCTACTGCCGGTTCTGCTACAACATTTGGTGGCAACCCAGCGATAGTAAAAATTAATCACTTTGCTCACGGCATGAACAGTAGCAAACCTAGTAAGGTAACAATTGCAGGTCTTGCTGGTTCAACTGATTACAATGGTATTTTGGGAAGTGCAATAAATGGTACACATGATGTTGGTAATGTAACGGAAGATAGTTACACAATAACAATATCAGGTGACGCTGCCACTTCAACTGGTAGTGTGGGTGGTTCAAGTGTTACTGCTACGGAAGATAAAGCGTTTGAAAGTGTTATGCCTAAAATTGGTATGCAAAATTTCCCTGATACTACAAGTTTACATAGTATTAAAACAACAAGTACAAAATCTATTGATGGTTCAGAAACACCTTATTCAACAAGTGCTTCTTATACAAATATTGTACCAAATGATAACTTCTACTTTACTACAGCAAGAGCAGTATTAAGTGGCGTTAACGAAACAAATCATTTATCAAGTGTTAAATCATTGTTCTATAAAATAACTTTAGATAGTACAAATGAAAATGTATCACCTGTTATTGATATGAAAAGAACAAATATGTATGCGATACACAATAGAATAGATAGTCCAACTTCTAGTAATAGAACAGGATTTGTTGCAGAAACAGATAAATCTGGTGGTAGTGTTGCGTCTAAATATGTAACTAAAGAGGTAACTTTAGAAACACCTGCTACAGCATTAGATGTTAGAATGGCAGCAAGTGTATTCCCAACTTCTTCTATAGAAGTGTTTAGAAAAGTAAAAGGTGCTGATGATGATAGAGAAATGAAAGATATACCTTATGTACAAATAACACAAGCAAACACAGCAGTTTCAAGTGAAGGTCGTAGTCAATCACCTTACAACGAAAACTTTAAACAAGATTTCTTTGATTATGAGTTTAGTGAAACAGGAATAAAAGAATTTCAATCATTTAAAATTAAAATTGTTATGAAAGGAACTAACCCAGCATATCCACCAAGAATAACAGATATGAGAGGGATAGCATTGGCAATCTAATGAGTAAAATATTAGTAGAAGGACATAGAACATTAATAAGAGATACAAGTTCTTCAGCAATAGTAAATACTGATAGAAAAGCATATGATAATTTTATGAACAGAATAAAGGAAGCAAAAAAATCTAATGACGATTTAAGAAGTGCATTAAGAGACATAAATAATATTAAGTCAGAAATGCACGAAATTAAAGACTTATTAATGAAATTGGTAAAATAATATGGCAGTAAGAAGCGTAGCAGCAACAGATACTTTAGAAACTTTTAGAACGACCTTTAACACCCAGGCGTCAAGTGATATTGGCGATATGGCAACATTGTCGTCCTCTATTAGTGCAACAAGTATAGTAGGTGCATTAAATGAGTTAGAAAGTGAAGTTACTGCTTTTGGTGTTAGTACAATTACAGGTGCAACTGATTTAGGTGGTGCGCCGGCAACAGGTGATAGTATAGTTATCAATGACACATCAGCAAGTGCATTGAGAGAAATGACTATTGCAAACTTATTTACAAGTCCTACAATTACTACACCAATTATTACAGAAATAGATAGTGGTTCTACAATTACACTAGACGCTACAACTGATATTACATTAGACGCAGGTGGCGGAGATGTATTCTTAAAAGATGATGGTACTACTTTTGGTAGTTTAACAGCAACTGGTTCTAATTTAATTATTAAATCTGGTACAACAACTGCTATGACTTTTAGTGGTGCAAATGTAACCATTGCAGGAAACTTAACTGTATCTGGTAGTACAACTACGGTAGATTCCTCAACTGTTAATATAACTACTGGTTTTGTATTTGAAGGTTCTACTGCTGATAGTTTCGAAACAACTTTAGCGGCAACTGACCCAACTGCTGATAGAACAATAACTTTACCTGACTTAACTGGTACTGTTTCATTAATCACAGCAACTGAAACACTTACAAATAAAACATTAACAAGTCCAACAATCAATAGTCCAACTATTGCAACACCAATATTTACAGGTGCAGGTGATATGCGAGGTAGTTTAGTATTTGAAGGTGCAACAGCAGACAGTTTTGAAACTACATTAACAGTAGTAGACCCAACAGCAGATAGAACAATATCACTACCTAACGCAACAGACACATTGGTAGGTAAAGATACTACAGACACATTGACAAACAAGACTTTAACAAGTCCTGCTATCAATAGTCCTACAATTATTTACGAAGGTTCAACAGCAGATAGTTTTGAAACAACTATAGGTGTTGTAGACCCAACTGCTGATAGAACAATTAACTTTGCTAATGTAGGTGGTACTTTACAACCATTTACTACTGCTTCAACTACGGCGATTTCAACAACTGTAGATGAAATAAATTTGATTGATGGTGGTACTGCAAGAGGTACAGACGCTGTTGCTTCAGGTGATGGTTTATTAGTTAATGATGGCGGCACAATGAAAATGACAAATGTTGATACAGTATCAACTTACTTTGCAAGTCATAGTGTTGGTGGTGGTAACATAGTTACAACTGGTGCATTAAATAGTGGTTCAATCACTTCAGGTTTTGGTAATATAGACAACGGTTCATCTACATTAGATACTGGTGCTATAACAACAACTGGTATTACAAATACTGGTTCAATAGTATTTGAAGGTTCTACAGCAGATAGTTTTGAAACAACTTTCTCTGGTGGTAACCCAAGTGCTGATATTACAATTACTTTACCTACACAAGCAGGTACAGTAGTCGTTTCAAATACAACTGATGGTAATGATGTACAGTTAGATAGTTTAGGACTAAATACTGCCGCTTCAGGTACTGCTGGTGAGTTAAGAGCGACAAATGATATTACTGCCTTCTATAGTTCAGATATTTCTTTGAAAGAAAACATTATAGAAATACCAAGTGCATTAGATATGGTAGATAAAATCAGAGGTGTATTCTTTGATTGGAAAGATGACTATATAGATAGTAAAGGTGGTGAAGACGGATACTTTATGAGAAAGAAAGATGTAGGTCTTATTGCTCAGGAAGTAGAAGCAGTTTTACCAGAGGTTGTAGGTACTAGAAAAGATGGTATCAAGGCAATTAAATATGATAGACTTGTTCCTTTATTGTTACAGGCTATCAAAGAATTAAAAGAAAAAATATAATTATTAAGGAGTAAATTATGGCTGAAAAAGCAAAAGTAGAAGAAGTGAAAAACATTGATTTAGATATGGAAAAATTAACCTTAAAAGGTAAGGTCCACGCTGAACAATACAATGCTATGAAAGTGGCAAAATTAAATCATCAAGTAGAAATTGAAAAGATTGATGTATTGATGAATTATTACACAGGCACAATTCAAGCAGAAGCAAAAAAGTGGGCGGCAGAAAATCCAGAAACATCAAAAGATACTAAAGATACTAAAGAAGATAAGTAAACTTTCCTTATAAATAGTGTAATAGGAGAGATTACATGGCAGCGATAGCGAATTTACTTATTGACCAAGGTGCAAGTTTTTCAAGTACAGTAACGGTTTATAATTCAGACGATACAGTTTTTGATTTAACTGATTATACAGGAGCAGCACAGGTCCGTAAATCTTATTCATCAAGTTCAGCTTCAGCGACATTTACAATTTCGTTCAGTTCAGACAGGACTCTAGGTCAGATAACACTTTCACTAACACCAACACAAACGGCGGAGTTAGAAGAAGGTCGTTATGTATATGATATAGAGGTAACTTCGTCAGATAGCACGGTAACAAGAGTATTACAAGGTACAGTAACGGTGAGTCCAAATGCGACAAGATAATATATTATGGTATAAACTAGGGGAATTATGCCAATTAAAGCAAAAATAACATCAACTAATAGTGCAGGTCCTCAAAAAGTATCAGTAACCTTACCAGCTGCAAGTGGTTCTATAACAAGCGTATCATCTCTTAGCGCTTTAGATGATGTTACAATTAATATTACTACTGCTGGTTCAATATTACAAAGAAATGCTGATGGTGGTAATTTTGTAGGTCAAGTACCACAAACTGACTTTACAACCGCAAGTGCAACAAGTATTCATGGTGGTAGTGCAATAGAAACAGCAATACAATCTGGTACATATACATTAACAAATAAAACTTTATCTACAGCAACATTAACTGGTATCATAACAGCAACAAGTGCTGTCTTTGCAGGTGCTAGTCCACTTGTATTTGAAGGTTCTACATCAGATAGTTTTGAAACAACTTTAGCAATTACAGACCCTACAGCAGATAGAACAATAACAATTCCAAATGCAACTGGTACAATTATTACTCATGGAATGTTTAGTGGTGACGCTACTGTAGCAACAAGTGGTGCAGTAACATTAGCAACTGTTAATTCAGATACATCAGCAGTAGGTAGTTCTACGGCAATACCAGTAATTACTGCCAATGCAAAAGGACTTGTTACTTCAATTTCAACGGCAAGTATTACAACCACATTAACTGTAGGTGCAGATAGTGGGTCAAACGATACAGTATCGTTAGCAAGTGATACATTAAACTTTGAAGGTGGTTCAAATATCACCACAACAGTTTCAGATAACAATATCTCCATAGCGATGGATGCTACACCTGTTTTAACAGGTTTAACTTTTGAAGGTAGCACAGCAGACAGTTTTGAAACTACATTAACAGTAGTAGACCCAACAGC
>TARA_R100001443_G_scaffold30798_1_pt1 | contig 21753 bp, 26 predicted proteins | sample TARA_R100001443 | Tara Oceans TARA_R100001443 (sample SAMEA2622142) | marine metagenome | biome: marine biome (ENVO:00000447); feature: deep chlorophyll maximum layer (ENVO:xxxxxxxx); material: "saline water (ENVO:00002010), including plankton (ENVO:xxxxxxxx)" | depth 50 m
ACCTCTAAATTAGTATCCCAAGCACCTATTAAAGTAGAAGGCCATAGGTCTAACTTAGTTTGAGCTAACTCTATCAGTGCGTTCACATCTTTAGGAAAACAACTCCCACCAAATCCATAATGTCCATCAGGACCAGGTACAGCCCAATGTGATTTACCTAATCGTTCATCGTATGTTGAGTATTCCACGACCTTATCATAATCTATATCTAATTTATCACATATCTGATACATCTCATTTGCAAAAGATACTTTTGTAGCCAAAAATGTGTTTGTGAAGTATTTAACCATTTCAGCTGTCTTTGAACCTGTTTTTACTATTTTTGCATTAGGAAAAGCTAATGAATACACTTGTCTTAATTTTGTTGTCGATGGTCTTTGTCCTCCAATAATAATTCTACTCTGGTTTTTAAAATCATCAATAAAATTAGCTTCAGTTAAAAACTCTGGATTAAATATCACAGTTATGTTTTTATATTTTTTATTTAATCTATTTGTTGTGCCAGGTGTCACTGTAGATTTTATAGCCACTATTTTATGGTCTTTATTTGTAAAACAACTAACAGTTTCATCTATATCTTTAACAACAGACTCAACTATACTCGTATCACAACTACCATCTTTTTTCATTGGTGTTGGAACACACACAAATATAATATCTGATGTAGTTACCAAATCTTCTATATCTCTACAAGTACAATCACCATTTAAATCAAATGTATTTGTTTCGTAGTGTTTACTGAATACTTCTTTGACTGCAGTTCCTACATAACCTTGTCCTACTATTCCTATTTTCATAATTGTTCCTTTATCCAATCTTCTAAGTTTATTGTTGGTTTCCATTTTAATTTTTTTCTAGCTAACTCTGATTTACATAATGTATCTCTAGCTTCACCTGGTATAGGGTCAATATGAGTCCAAGCTGGGCTAGGAAACATACTCACTACTTCTTTTATGCTATAGTTTTTACCTCTACCTAATTCAAATGTAGAACCCCACTTGTTTAATTTAACAACTCTTATCATAGCTTCAATTATATCATCAACGTGTGTAAAGTCTCGTCTTTGTTTACCATCACCAGTTATGGTAAATATCTCATTATTTTTATATTGTTCTAAAAATATAGGTATGACAGTTCTATAACTACCTTCTGTTGGCATAAAATCACCATAGACATTATAAAATCTACATATGGTTACATTTAATCCATATATCATTTCATACATTTTACACAACTCTTCACCTTGCCATTTACTGAATGTATATGGATTTTTATATACTCCACCCCAAAATGAACTTGAACCAGCATATATAACAGGTATTTCATACTTACGAGCACATTCAAGTATATTTTGTGTCCCATTTACATTAACATCACACACCTCTTTTGGATTTTTAAATGATGGGCCTATTCTTGGAAGTGCTGCTAAATGAAATATAACATCTACTCCATTCATAACATCTTCAATTGAATAATCTCTGATTCTTTTATCATCAAAAACATTATTGTCTGAAATATCTACCTTAAAAAACTTAGCTTCTTTATTTACGTTGTACTGACTACCAGTAGATAAGTTATCAAAAATAATTACTTCGTGATTATCCTTGATTAATCTATTTACTAAATTAGTTCCTACAAATCCTGCACCACCCGTCACTAACGCTCGCATTTAATTAATCCTTTCTCATATGTTCTTAATTGTTTTATATTAATTTTAAATATATCTAATTCAAACTCACCAACCTCAAGTTCCTCATCGTTAGCTAATATCTCTGATAATTGTTGAATGATGTTAAAACTATTTTGTGTAAACTCATTACCATCAAATCTAACTTCAATATCATTTTGAATATTATCATCAATTGAATATATTCTTTTACTTAAATCATACAAAGTATTAGGTGTCTCTCTATTAATATAATCCTCAGCGTATGTATCAACATAAATTGTCGAACACCAGGGCTCTAAATACTCTAGCATTTGTTCATTACAATTTTTAACTACAAAACCAAAATCATACACTGGTGAAACCATTGGTAACATTAACTCATCGTGTTTTACATTAGTTCCCCACTTACGAATAAAGTTTCTTATGTTTTTATGATTCGTATATTGCCACTCTTTAGAGTTTACCTCACCAGGTTTCCCACCACTGAATGAATTAAATCTACTACCTCTACTCGTTAAATGATAAACCATACCATCCCAAGTTTGAATAAACTTATAACCATTTAAAAGAAATCTATTAAATATATCTGAATCCTCTCTACTTGTTGGTGAGAATAAAATGTCGTGTCCTCCAACAGACCAAAAATCCTCTTTGTATATTGCCCACGGCGCGAATATTCCATTAGTTATTTTGTCTTCATCTCTAAACTTGTTCAAATCATTTAAAAACTTTTGTTCATCAAACTCTTCAGGTTCAATACCATAATCTGATACAATCTTTTCTGGTCCTGGTGGGTGTAGTGATGGTTCAACTCTTGTTGCACAAACTATTGTGCCTTTCTTTAAGTGTTTAAATATAGCTTTATCTAAATCTGGACACGCGTACATATCAGCGTGAAATATCATTATCACATCATTTGTTGAATAGTCTTTAACAAGTTTGTCATACAATACAACCAAACCCTCTCTTTCAGGTCCTTTATTTCTGTGTATCTTTACTCCTATGTCTTTCTTTGATATTTTCTCTAACCACTCCCAAGTCCCATCTTCAGAAGCGTCATCAGCTATACATATCTCGTGTATGTATCCAAGATTTTTTCTGATAGATTTGTAACACCATTTTAAATACTTTAAATTATTTCTACTTGGTATTATAAAACTAATTGGCTCCATTACCATCCTCCTATAAATTCATCTATATTTGAAAAAAAGTTTTCTTTCCAATCGTTAAATGCGTTCTCACTTGAATGTTGATAAAAATTGTTCTTAGCTTTTTCTGAACATTCTTTATAAAAATCCTTATCGACTATTAATTTCTTTGCAAGTTTTCTTGCCTTTTGCAAATCATCTTGGTCTATTGATAAATCAGGAAATATATTTCTTTGTGTATCTGTATGATTGTAACCAATACAAGGGATTCCAAGATACCCACAATTCATCATAAATGAACCAGCAGCATATGTCTGCATTAAATGAATACCATATTTAAATTCTGCTAATTTAAACATCCAATCTTTCCAAGGCATAAATGGTAAATGAGTTAAATCAGGTATATCCTCTTCACCTTTTATTTTTCTACCCATACTCGGTGCATATAATGGAACTCCAAACTCTTGTGCTATAATATATGAATCAAATCCACCATACCATCTACAAAAGTTTCCTCCTATAATCGCCTTATCTTGTTTCTCTACCTTTTCGATACCAACCAAAGTGTCATCAACAATCAAATCAGGTAGATTAATTACTGGTTTACCTGGAACGAATCCTTTATAGTATGGAATATCTGTTGTATTTTCACAAAAGATTAAATCTACATCTACCAATGTATTGTAATGCCAAAATTGTTGTTCCAATGGCATATCTTGATACACCCAAACAGGTCCTTCTTGAAAAAATAATATTTTCTTTGCAATTCTTCTAGCCTGTTTAACTATGTCTTTTTCAAATAATGCAGTTCTGACATCTGGTGTTTTTGGCACTTGTAATATTAAATAATCATAACCATCGGTTGGTGCGTGTTCAAAGTTTAATATTGGAAAATGGTCTACTTCTAAATTAGACATCCAAGCCCATAACACTCCAGCGTTCGCTGTTTGTTCTCTCGGAACTTTACCTGTATATCCACCTTCACTTAACCAAGCTAATTTCATAGAGACTTTCTCCAATTTATATATTTTTCTAAACCATCCTCCAAGTCAACTTTCGGTTTCCAACCAAATGATTTCATTTTATCTGAATTAGATATAAATCTTTTTACCTCACCTGGTCTTGACTCACCATAAAGTATTTCACCTTGTTTAACATGACTTTCACCGACTGGATATGAAAAGTCGTGGTTATCTGGCTCTATCCACTTACCATCTATCTTATCAACCATAACTTCAGCTAGGTGATTAACTTTAACATCAACACCTGTACCGATGTTTATGACCTCACCAGCTAACTCTTTTCCATTTAACATCTTATCTATGATTATCTTATATGCTGATACCAAATCATCAATGTAAATAAACTCTCTTGACTGAGTTCCATCACCATAAATTTTTATATCCTCACCCTCCATTAAACTTGTAGTCCATATTGGAATCACAGCTCCACACTTGCCATCCTTTTGGCCAGGACCAAATACGTTAAATGGTCTTATGATACAAACATTCATATCATAAGTTGTGTAATAAGAATAAGCCATTCTATCTGCTCCAGCTTTAGAGGCTGCATATGGTGAACGAGGCATCAATGGTGAGGTTTCAAATAAGTCATCATCTTGGAATCCATACACTTCACAAGTTGATATATGCATAACAGGAACATCAAGTTCTCTAGCCACTTCTAAAACATTATTTGTACCCATTACATTTGTCATAAAATATTTAGATGGATTTTGAATAGAATCATCAACATGTATTTTAGCTGCAGTATGTATAACTAAATCAACGGCTTCCATAGAGTCTCTAACAGTATGAATATCCGTTATAGTTCCCCATATTATTTTAGCTTTTTCTAATCCAAATCGTTTTACATTTGTTTCATTCTTTTCCGAATGTAGATTTAGTATTACAACATCATGCCCATCTTCCAATAAACTTTTTGATAAATTAGAGCCTTGAAAACCAGTTCCACCTGTGATTAATATTTTCATTATACATTCTCCTCAAAATATTTATTGACCCAATATACTACATAATCAATATCCTCATCTTTCATATTGTTGTGACAAGGTAATGAAATTAATTTTGTCCACTCTGATTCACACACTGGATACTCTCTGTCTTGAACCAGTGGTGTGTATTTATACAATGGTTTAAAGTGAACTGATGTATGTATTTTTTTATCAGCTAAGTAATCAATTAACTTATCTCTGTGTTCACTTGGAACTCTACCAACATAATATTGAACTGTTTCTGAATGTGGTGGTCTTTCAACCAATACATTTAATTCTTTATTGTACCTTGATTGTATGTGTCTTCTAAATTCTAAATGTTTTGGTAACTTTTTCATTTGTTCCAAACCAATAGCAGCCATAATATCAATCATATAATATTTATATCCCAACATATCAACTTGGTAATCCCAAGCGTAGCCTGGTGTTGAACCTGAAGCTCTACTCCAAGTAGATGATACACCAAACCAAGTTAACTCTCTACATTTATCAGCCAACTCTTTGTCATCTGTTGTAATCATTCCACCATCACCCATAGGCATTGTCTTAACAGCTTGAAAAGACCAAACTGCACAATCACCACCTAATCCTGCACCTGGTGTCCAACAACTATGAGCACAATCTTCAAGTATGAATCCACCAAATACTTTTCTTAATTCTTTATAATCAGCTAAAACACCAGCCTCATCAACAGCTATTAACAATTCACTATTTGGTTTTTTATATTTCTCTACATCTTGTGGGTCAATACATAAAGTATCTCTTTTAACATCAACTATATTTGTTGTAAAGTTATTCCACAATGGTATCATAGCCGTAGCGATGAATGATATTGCTGGATTAATTACATCAATACCTTTCCAACCCATAGCTTTCATAACTAAATCTTGTCCGTGTGATGCACTTGTAACAGCAATAGCGTACTTGTGTCCAACCATTTTTGCAAACTTTTCTTCAAACTCTGCAACCTTTGGACCTTTACCCCACCAACCACTTTCAATTACTTCTCTAAGTGCTTCTATTTCTTCTTTACCACCTTTTGGTTGTAATACTGGTAACATTTTTTCTCTTATATCCATTAGTCCTCCTTAAATGTTTCTATCATATTTACATTTTCATCATTAACCATAATCATTCTACCATCTTTACAATTAAATTTAGTAAACTTACCTGTCTCAATCGTAGATGATATTATTCCGTGAATTGTTTTTCTATCACCACCTTTAAAATGAATTATTTGTGTTACATATTGACCTTCTTTATTCACTGATGATAATAAATTAGTTTTCATATCTTCCCATTCTTTTTTCATAATTAATCCTCTTTCATATAAAATGTTTGTGTTTTAACATCTTTAACCATTATGTTTGTAACATTTGTAATTGGATGGTCTGAAACAACATTACCTCTAGCACACTCATATATGTATTCGGAATCTAAATAAGTGTCACTTAAATAAGCTATTTTATCTTGTCCAAAAGCTACATTGAATTTATAATTATTTAATTGTGGAAATTCATTTCCCCAACTACTCATACCTTTGTTTCCTCTGTAAACATATGTACCCTCTTCATTTTTTCTTGGGTAATCGTAAGCCTCCACTCTCGGTTCGAATCCACCTATTTCTTTCACACTACTATATTTCATACACACAAAACTAGGTCTCACAGTTTTAAGTGGTATAGCTCCTCTACTGAAAAAGTGTTTATTTTCATCCATAACATAGTCAACTCTTGATTTATTATCAAACTCTTCTTTTATACCAATTTCAATAACTTTATTTGGGTCATATGAATTTTCACCATAGTTCATACAATTACCAATAACCTTATGATTTTTTAAACCATCAATACACAATGGTATGAAGTCAAAACTTTTTAAAACTAAATCATCGTGTAAGAAAAAACAAATCGTATCATCATCTAAATTTAAATGTTCTACAGCTTGTTGATAAGCACCATACTCCTCACCACCATTAAAAAATAACTTATGGTCAAATTTTTCTTTTATTTCATCAGTTGGTTCTTTGTGACAAGACCAAAATACATCAACAGCACCTTTATTTTGTTCTTTTAAATCATACAAACCATCTATCAAACTTCTTCGATTCATATGCCAACCACATATTATAAATTGTATTTTCATTACCAACTAACCTCCCAATCTTTAAATTCATCAGCGATACAATCAATCTTATAGTCTTTTCTACCACCCACGTTTTCTTGTATCATATTCTTTGCAGTGTTTCTAATACCATTTAGTCCGTGAGTTAACAATAGATTTTCACCAGCGTTGTTACCCTTTCTAGCCTCTGATTCATTGTGCCATATATGTAAATTCATTTGTGATAAAACTACAATAGCTCTAACGTCTTTACCACTTAATTTTACATTTTCTTCTTTTAATATCATATCTATATCGTGAACAATATCTTTTATCTCATCTGCATATTCTTCCTTATGTTCTGTTATGAATACCTCTTTTAATTGTATAATAGATAATCTATCTACAAGTTCAGCGAGTGTTGGTAAGTATTTTCTTTTTTTCATTTTTACCTCGTTTGTAAGTATGGGTCTGGACCCTCGTTATTTTTGTTAAGTATTTTTGTTGTTGAGTAGTTACCAATTCTATCAAAAAATATAAGTTTCTCGGCCCATTTTTTACCAATTACTTTTCCCTTTTTCCAATCTGAACCAATAACCATTATATGAGGTTTTATCCATTTAATCGTGCTTTCTAATTCATCTGTTGAATCAAATGGTATAACTTTATCAATATAAATAATTGAGTTTAACATTTCTATTCTGTCATTTAAACAATTTATTGGCCTATCATCACCTTTGTCTAATTTAACTTTTTCATCTGTATCAATTCCGACTATTAATTCTTTACCAAGTGATTTTGCATATTTAAATAATTCTATATGACCTCTATGTAAAACATCGAAACATCCATTAGTCCATACTTTCATTCTGGCTATCTCCTTTCCATACTCTATAACTATCTTCATCAAAGTGTTCTGTGGATACTTCAAATATCACACCATCTGTTAAAGCGAATAATTGGTGTGGTTGTCCAACTCTCTGTCTAACTACATCACCCTCTTTTAATTTTACATCGTGAACATCAGCGGTTTCTGTATCAATCCACCTATATAAAAACTCACCCTCATTCACATACCAAGTCTCATCTTTAATTAAATGATAGTGCATTGAAAACTTACAACCTTTTTTAAACTTTAAAAGTTTACCACAATACATTTCATTGTTCTCAATGATGATTTCTTCACCCCAACCTTTAGGAACTTTACATCCCTCACATACTTTTGGTTTTATCTTATGTCCCATTATATTTCTTCTATCCTTTTTGTTTTGTCACATATGAATAAATCATACGATGGTTTCTTTTGCTTTTCTATTCGTGTATAACAACAACCCCAATTATCTATTTGAAATTCTGTAAAATCACTCCAATCAATTCCACTATGTCCACCACGAGCAGTCCAATATACTATTTCGTGACCTTCGTTGTGTAATTTATTTATTTTGTTTATTTGGTCATATCTTGGTTTTGAATTTTCATAATCTGAATTTTCAGTATGACAAATGGTGTTATCTATATCCACATAAATTATCATATAGTAGCCACTCCGTGTTTTTGTACCACCACTGTTGCACATTCTTGAGCGTAGTCAATGGCTGATTCAACATTTTTAGTATTCATATATTGATATGCAAATCCTGATAAAAATGTATCTCCAGCACCTGAATAATCTTTTACTCCATCAACTTGTGGAACAGGATATAATTTGTTTTTATATTGACAACCACTAGAACCCCTTGTGATTATTAACTTAGTTTTTAATTTGTCTTCATCAATATATCGTTTTGTTTTTTCATACTCTTTTTCATTTATCTTAACAAAGTCAATATCATACATCCACTCACCTAAAATTTTCTTGGTGTCTAAAAAAATATGATGATTGTTGTGTATTAAATAATCTATATCTTCCTCTGTTAAAAATCCTTTACAATAATCTGATATTATCAACCCATCAAATTGAAAACCTTTATACGAATTATATCTTATCTGTTTTAATTCATCTTGATTAACTCTTTCAGTAAAATCATTTTCATCAACTCTTAATAACATAGCGTTTGTATGTTCATCAACGTACCTTATTTTTTTAATATTATTTGGGTTTGTTATTATTTCAACTTCAGCACCCATTTTTATTAAATTAGATTTAACATTTTTAGCCATACCACCATTTTCAATTGTTTTTATTGGGTTTAATATGGGCACAGGAGCTTCAGGACTTAATCGATTACATTTACCATAAATGTGTATATCTGTACAACCATCACCTATAACTAAAAACTTAATCATTCAAATCCTCCACACTTTTAAATTTGGTTTGGTTTTCACCTAATGTATATAAATTGTGTTCACATATTTTGTGAAATTCTTGCCACCTATTATTAGATTTTCTCTTCTGTTTTACATTTTCAAAATCTTGTTCACCTAATACATACTCTCTTTTCATTGGATGAACTCTATTGTGAACTTTTAATATATTTTTTATAATGAATTGAACATACGCCCCACCCATTATGATTTTACACATTCTTTCAAAAGAAGCGTCTTCACCACAAGCGTAACAAGCGTGTGGTATGTTTACACCAGCTCTAATTAAATCAGATGATATGATTAGTAAAGAACCATCAAACTTTGGTTCATTTGATATTCTTATATCTAGCTCATCAGTTTTTGAGTTTATTTCATTCATCTCATCCATTGACATCGTATACCATATACTCGACTTATCAGTTTTCCAACCCTCTTCTTTCATATCATAAAACTTAGAATTAGAAAAATCATTATGTTCTAAAATACCCCAACTTTCATCCCACATTTTTCTTGTAGCGAATGTGGTTATGTATCTATTGATATTGTTTTGACTAGCGTAATTAGACAAGGTATCCAATGTATTAAATATTTCAAGTGGAACTAAACAATCACTTTCACCCCAAATAATAAAATCATAATCATTACAATTATTATAATTTAAATCTCTACGATAACTACCAATCGTATAAATATTATCATTGTCTTCGTAAAAATTATATCTAACATTTATACCAGTAGACCTAAGATATTCAACTTGGTTTATAAATTTAACTTTTATTTCATCAGCTGATATTTGATTCGTATCAACTTTCTCAAAATACTCCGAAAAATTAAATAGGAAATCAACAGTAATGTTATCTTTATTATCAACTTGATGAACTGCCTGATAGACACTTTCAACAAACTCTGAAATCATCTCGACTTCATAGAACATTACATGCGTTCCTATTATATATTTTTTATCTAATTTCATTTAAAACCTCTGTAGCTGCGTTTACACAAGTCCCTATCTTACCAGAGAATACGTTAAGTATGTTATCTGTTTGTTTCTCAACTAAGGTAGGTCTCGCATCATCTTTATCTCTGTTAGGTAACACAGTTCTAAATGTAAACATAGAACCAATGTGTTCTGACTTTTCTATATCTTTAAAAAACATTTTTGCTGATTCAATAAACTTATCAATGTTAGTTATTGATGGATTCTTCACAATACCTTTATTTAGTAACTCATCAAACTTTACATCATATTTAGGAAACTTACCAATGTTAGTGGAATGTATAGCGTGAACAACATTACCCATAACGTGTAAGCCTGAATCTCCCAATGGGTCTATACACATAAAAGGCCCGTCCATTATAACCACACTTTTATTTTTGTATTGTTCAGGTAATTTAAGAACTGGTTTTTCACATAATTCAAATTGATAATCCTTTTGTTTATCTGTTGGTAATAACTTATTTAGGTTAGCGTATGTAGAATTTACTATATAATCGTTATCAAAAGGCCAAACATCATAATCATTGCTTAAAACTACATCAACATTATGTTTTTTTAACTTATCCCAACAAATGTCTCTTAATTTGTCTGGATTAAATAATAATTCATCAACACTAACAACTAAACTTACGACATTTTCATGTATAAAGTCAAGCTTTTTCTCTTCATAAGGCAAATTTATTTTATCTAAGAATTTTTTATATTCAGATGATGTAACTAAACTATCATCTTTAGCTATACAATAATAGTGTTCTACATCTCCATTAACAATAGCTTCACCATATTCTTGTAAAAAAGTATTCTCACCATCTATTGATGATTGTGCGGTGTCTATACTTCTTGGATAGTGATAACCTTTGTGTAATCTATATTGATTAATATTAGAAGCTTGACTAATTATATCATCATTTTTTTCATACAAGGTTACATCGTAACCCTCTTCAGCTAGTTTCCAAGCCGTGGTACAACCAAATATACCACCACCAACAACACTTACATTTTTATAAATTTTTCTTTTAAACTCATCTATTGTTTTACTTACAAATAAAGATTGTTCTTTATTTAACTTATAATCCACATCACCATTTAAAACTTTTTTAATCATTTCATCCAACGCATCATTGGTGTGTTTTGTGAAATCAACATCTAATATAGAGTGATTCGTTTCATTTTTACTTTTTCTATCATATAAAAATTCAACTCTAACTCTACCAAACTTAGCTTCAAAATGTAAACAATTGTCTTTGTCAAAGACATTCAAGGATTTCATTTTTTTTCTTCTCAGAAATGGATGTAGTAAATATAAATCGTGATACATTAAATTATAAAAAGAGGCTGGTACATAATCTCTATAATCAGTTCTACCATATTTTTTCCAAACTGACTTTATGTAAGTTGGGTTTTCAGTATATCTTTGTACTAATTGTAGATACTCATCTCTGTAATTAAAAACATCATCAACATATAATTTAACATTGTTTTGTTTAGCTATTTTATATAATTTTTTTGACTCTTTATAAGTTGGTGTTAATGGTTTTTCACAAAATACATTTCTACCAAATGTTAAACAATCCTCAACTATTTTATAGTGTGTATCATCAGGTGTTGCAACAAATACCCAATCTACATTTTCAAGTTCCAATATGTAATCATCTTTACTCGTGCAAACGAATTTAACATCACAAAGTTTACTTAACTTTTCGTGAATAATCTTACCCCAATAACCATTACCTATTAAACCTACTTTATTCAACTAACTCTCCATATAAGTGTTCATAAGTTTTCTTCATCCAATACATTGTTAAACTAGCATCGTGATTATTAGGTATAGCGTTATAATGATAAATCCATCCAACTTTTGTCATAGTTAATTGTTCATCTAATATTTCTTTTCTTGGTAAATCACACATATTATATTCATATGGTAAAAGATTCAAATCTACATTTTCAATTTTTAAAAGATACTGAATTACAGATTGACAAGTTCCAACATGAAAAGTTTCTTGTATTTGATTTATTTTATCAGAATTTTTATTATAAAAATCTAAAAAACTATTTATAAATTTTTTGTGAGATTTATTAAAAATTAAAAAACCAGTGTTTATATATTCATTTACACCAAATGGTATTTCCATATCAGAAAATAAATGTCTATGATAATTTTCAATACTTCTACATATCCAATCATAACATCCTTCATTGTGTACCGCTGTAAATTTACCATCAGTCATTTCAAAAAAGTTTGGTGTGTCTGGATGTATTATTGTATCTGCATCAACCATAAGCACTTGGTCGTAATCTATACCACTGTTCTCTAATATATCCAATACATAATACCTTTGCCAAGTTATTTTCATTTCACTGACAGGACAAATTGGTTCATCCATAATGACTAAATCACAATCATTCTTTTCACACCACTTCCTCCAACTAGCTATTGAATACTTATATGGTAGAGAACGTGTAGCTCTACTATCATCTTTTATCCAGGGTATAAAAACTATATTTTTACTCATAATTACTCCCCACTAAATCCCAAGTTTGTTTCATCAAACTTGTTCTTTCATTTTTTGGTATACCATTGTATTTCCATACATAACCATATTTTATAAAGTAAGGTGTTTTGTCCTCCTCAAGTTGCCAATTATACTGAAACATACTTTTTCTATGCATATGAGTTAAATTGTACATAAATGGTAATGATGTGTTTACATCTATATTTTTAATCTGTAACCAATAATTAAATGGTGTTTGGTCTGTACCTTTTATAACTTCTTTGTCTTGTAAACTAATTAACTTATCTTTATTATCATAATAAAATTCTTTTAAAGATTCAAAAAATTCTTTATGATTCTTATTTATAATCACACCACCAGCGTTAATATAATTATTTACTATATATCTATCTGATAAATCGTGATTGAATTGATTAAAAAATTCTTTATAACCAACAACACTTTGATGAATCCAACCCCAATTATCTTTATCCAACCAAGCTGTCATTCTATCATCACACAAATCAAAAAAGTTAGGACAATCCCACTTTACAATAGAACAAGCATCAACTAAAAATATTTTATCATAATCAATATTGTTTTTTTCTAATTCATCATATACATCAAACCATCTTTGCCAAGTAACTCTAAATTCTTTTAAATCATTTTCTGATGGTTTATCATAATGATAAAAAATACAATCATTCTTTTTACACCAATATTCCCAAGATTTTTTAGAAATATCCATCCACTCGTAACCACCATATTTTTCAACCATATTTGGTGCTTCATTTTTAACACCAGTCCAAAACACTACGTTTTTCATACTATGTTTCTCCAATATTCTAATAAGTCATTCCAAATATCATCCATAGTTTTTTTAGGTTTCCAATTAAAATGATTCTTAAATTTTTCTGTTGATGGTATTTGTAAAGTTATGTCTGTTGGTCTCAGCCTTTCTTCATCTAAAACTTTAATAAATGGTTTACCTGATTTTTCAATCATTGAATCAAGGGCGTCACCAACTTTACAGGTTTCATCACCACCTATGTTGTAAATTTCACCATATCTATCACTCTCAGAACATAACCAATATGCCTCTATAGCATCATCAATGTGATTGTATGTTCTAATTGATTCTAAGTTTCCGTGTTTAACAATGTAGTTACCACTCTTTTCACCTTTAGCTATTTGATATGCAAATGATGATACAGCAAACTCTTTACCTCTACGAGCACCTTCGTGACTAAACATTCTTGTTGTTATAATCTTCATACCATATGCATTGTGATAATATTGTGACATTAAATCGTGGCCAACTTTTGATATGGAATATGGATTAGCAGCTCTGATGGGATTGGTTTCTTTGATTGGTATCTCGTCCTCTTTTGGCATACCATAAACTTCACTTGTTGATACACTTACGATAACAGGATTTAAGTTATTTGTTTTTATTGATTCAAATAAGTGAGTAGTCCCCAAAACATTTGTGTGTAAAGTTATGATTGGATTTTTAAAACTTGACTCAGGAAAACTCTGAGCTGCGAAGTGAAACACTTTATCAGGATTTGATAATCTAACAGCTCTATCCACACTAGCGTAATCAACTAAATCTCCACTAAACAATGTAACTCTTGGATTATCAATTAAATGGTCAATATTTTTAGTATCTTCCATCCATCTTTTGAAGCCATAAATGTGGTCATCAGTGTGCTCTAAAATGTAGTCTGCCATATGACTACCAACAAAACCTGTTATACCTGTGATTAATATATTCATTGTAACCTTTTTTATATATATAAATATATGAAATTAAATGGAAACATCCAAATTAATTTTTTTTCTTTTTGCGGATTCACCAACTCTATATTCAACATTTTTCTTAACATACATAAGTAATAAATTTGTTCTAAATTTATCACTTTTATTCGTATCACTTCCGTGTAATATAAAATTATGTAAAAATGTTATGTCACCACTCTCAGCTTCTAAGTTTACTTTCTCACTATAAAATGGTGGTTTGTGACTTTTAGGATATGCATATATACATCCATTTTCTTCATCAGTATTATCTACGTGCACTAAAACATTTAAAGTGTTACCAAAACCAGCTCTTGTCCAAAAATCATCTTGATGTAATGGAAAACCATCTGAACCAGGTTGTTTATATCTTAATTGACTTTGAACAGCGTCATATTCACACCCAAAAATCTGTTCTACAATTTCATTAAGTTTTTTATCAAAAATTAGTTTTTTAGTTTCTTTTGATTTTTTGTGTGGATGAATCATATCAGAATATTTATCATCTGCTATGTCCATTAAATCTTTTTTAACTAAGTCCATTTGCTCTTTTGTAAAAAAGTTTTTAATCGTAAAAAAACCATTTTCATTATATTCTAAAATATTATTTGTCATAATTTTCTTTATACCATTTAATTGTTTTTTTCAATCCTTCTCTAAGGGATATTTCAGTTTCAAACCCAAGTTTGTCTTTAGCCTTTGAGACATCTAAAAGTCTAATTGGAATCATAGATGGTTTATCAGAATTATAAGTAACATCTGTATCATATCCCTCAAGTTCCATACAAGTAAACAAGATGTCATTAACAGACTTTCCGACACCAGAACCAATATTAAAAATATCATAACTATCTACTTTGTCCATTACGATTTTACAGGCTCTTACAAAATCATCTATATGTATAAAGTCTCTTATATCTTTACCATCTCCCCACACTTCGATTGGATTTTGTTTATTAACAACTTTCATAATTGTAGCTGGTAAAACATGTGACCTATTGTCAAACTTATCATTAGCACCATATATGTTAGCTGGTCTTAAAACAATACATTGCATCGATGGACTTAAAACTTTAGAATACATTTCACACAATTTTTCCGTATATCTTTTCATCCAACCGACTGCAAAATACTTTTCATATATATCACCAAAAATAAATTCTTCTTCGTGATTAGGTTTTTCAGCTGTGTAAGGATATACCACACTACTACTCATAAATATAAACTTTTTTACTTTTGCTTCATAAGAGGCTTCCATTAATTGTGAGTTCATTACCACGTTTGGTGTGACATGCACTAATGGTGTAGAAGACATTACATGTGCACCTGATGTGTTAGCTGCACAATGAAAAACTATATCGACATCTTTTGTAATATCTCTACAAAAATTAAAATCTAACAAGTCACCCTTTACCCATTCAACTCCATCAGATATATTTTCTATCTTTGTTCTATAAGTAGCTCTAACATCATGTCCCTCTTTTTGTAAAGATTCAACTAAATTAGAACCAATTAATCCACTAGCACCTGTAACTAATATTTTCATAACATCTCCTCTATTGATTTTTTATGATAACCAAATTTTCCATCTGGTTTAAATTCAGCTTTCATTCTTCCAGCTCCAATATAACCATCAACAAAATCACTAACTGGATTTATTCTGACATCCATTGAAACTCTCGAATCATTTAATCTTGGTTTGTTAGTATGAATACATAAAGAATTAAAAATAAAGACATTGTTTATATCTGAATCTACTTCAAATGATAAGTCATCACCTTTTTTATTAAACTCTACATCACTAATAGCTTTATCTATGAATCCACTAACATCACTATTACACTCATTAAACCATTGTTTACTTTTATCAAAATCAATTACATTAAAACCTGAATTTTTATTTTGAGTTAATGAAAACCATACATTTAACTCCTCAGGTGGATGACCATAAAAAACATCATTATGGTATCTTGGATAGTGATGTTCATTTTTAGCTCTAGGACAATGAACTCTTATCGTTGGTGTCGCTTGAAAGTAAAAATTAAAATTTAAAGTTTTATATAAATACTTTATAAATGAATAGTAGATTTCCATAAAAGAATCATCTACATCATATAATTCTTTTGTGATGCCATTAACACCAGAATTAAAATCATAATCCAACAAAGAATCATCTAAAATTTCATTATGTATATTTTCTAAATACCAAAAATTATCTGATACAACTTTTTTATTTTTCAATAATCTAATTATATCTTTTCTAAAAATTGTATTCCATTTAGATTTTAAATATGTGTAATCTCCATCACATAAATCATATATCTTATTTGTTTTTTGCCAAATACCATTCAATTGTATTTTCAATCCCTTCTTTTAGTGTTGTTTGAGCTTTAAAACCATAACTTTCAGCTCTTGTTGTATCCATAATTCTTTTCATATCACCCATCGGTTTATCTGTATCCCATATAATTTCTTTATCAAAGTAGTCAGCTATGATTTCAGCTATCTCTTTTATAGTAACACCAGTACCACTAGCTAAATTTACAGGTTCTGTTACTTTATTCTCAACCATATGTATCATACCTTGAGCTACATCTTCTGCATAAATTAAATCTCTTATTGGTGAACCATCTCCCCATACTTCAAGTTTATCATTCTCTACAGCTTTCTTAATTAGTGATGGAATAACCATAGACCATTCACCAAAGTTATCATCAATACCATAAACATTAGCTGGTCTAACTATTGAACATCTATTCCAATTATGTTCTTTCATATATGCTTGAACATTCATTTCACCAATTCTTTTAGCCCAACCAGCTTCCCAATCGTGTTCCGATGGAAATGTTTTCCATACATCATCTTCTTTAAATACTTCAGCAGGATGATAAACACCAACTGAACTTGTATATAAAAACCACTCCACACCTGCGTTGTAGGCTGCCTCAATCATATTTGCATTGAACTGAATCATAGGAACACTAAAACTAGCTGGTTGTTCCATAGTTCTTTGTGGTGAACCTTTGATACCCGCTAAGTGAAAAATATAATCCATACCTTCACAAACTTCTTTACAAGTTTTTCTATCTCTTAAATCGTTTGGTAAATCTGCTATGTGTACGTTAGCACCTTTATGTTCAAGTAATTCAACTAATCTTTTACCAATCATACCATTACCACCAGTAACTAAAACATTTTTATTTATCATTATAAAAATCCCCATGTTCTATTAATAATGTTGAACCATCTCTATCGTATGCTTTTTGAAACTCTGTGAATATATCTTCAGTTTTATCTAACATCACAACTTCGACTTCAGTTAACATTTCTTTAAATTGTTTTGTATAATCTTGTGTATGTTGAACTCCACCATTTAATGGATTTGTAGAACCAATTGATGTTCTTAATATTACTTTTGGTTTCCAATTGTTTTCTGTCATCACTTGGAATTTATCTAAGTGATTAACAAGTGAATCCATAGCTCTCATCAAAAAATCAAATCTTGGATAACAACTAATTGGTACATAACCCTCAAGTGCCATTCCTGTAGATATACCCATTTGAATTTCTTCAAATACAGGTAGTTCGATTCTTTTATCCTCTGGTAAAGTTTTTAAAGTATTGAATATAGCATTACCACTATATGATACTGATTGACCAAGAAAAATAGTGTTATTTTTTTCTGATAACCATTCCATTGACCTTATTAATTCATCTTTATATTTCATATTATCTCCTAAAATAAAATCCAATTACCAGTGCCGTGATGAGGAAAATCTCTCTCATACTTATAATAAATCACATCATCAGGTACGTCTCTTTTAACTCCACCCCAAGTCTCATCTGTTGGTGTGTTTGTACTCATATTGTTATCCTCAACCACAAATTGTAATGGTAGGTCAAAGTTTTTAGCATATTTATAAGCTTCATAAAAGATACCACTTTCAAATGTCATATCACCAACGAAACACCAAGTCTTTCTATCACTCCCACTTTCTTTTTGTGCTTTCGCAGTTCCTAAAGCTATTGGAATGATACCACCAACTATTGAAGATGTATAAAGTTTCGGTTCTTTTGAATATACACTCATACTTTTACCACGAACAACCAAATCCATCAATGTATCTCTTGGGACTCCGTGTAGTAGTGCGTGATAATGATTTCTCCAACTAGCAAATACCCAATCATCTTGATGAACATATTGAAATATATCAATTAGATTTTCTTCATTACCACCAGCTAAATGAACAGGAGCTTTTATACCACCCGCTTCATATGTAACTTTAACCTCTTCTTCAAATGATTTTAAATCATCTACCGTTATATTTATATCTCTTACTTTTTTCATTAATTATCTCTCCCAAATAATATTGGATTGTCGTGTGGCCACTCAAAGTTCCAATCCTTATCGTTCCACTTAATTACAAATTGGTCATCTATATCAACATAATCACCATCAAAAGCCAATTTATAATGAAATGTACAATCATCTGATAAAACAAAATGAGCGTTACCACAACCAGGTGGAACTAACACTTGTTTCCTATTTTCAGCTGATAATACAAACCACTGCCATTCTTTATATGTTGGTGAATCTTTTCTATTGTCTGCTACTACTAAATAAAATTTACCATAAACACAATTAATAAGTTTCCAAGTAGAAAAATCTCCGTGTAATCCTCTTAATGTATTTTTTCTTGAATGTGAAAATTTGTCTAATCTCCAATTTAATTTTGGATAATCATCATTATTCCAAGTCGTATAAATATCACCTCTAAAATCTTCCCATCTATCTGGTTGAAATATTTCTAATCCATCTATCATTTTTTACCTCGCCCAATAATCATTATGGTCTCTTGCATTACCTTTTGCAACACCAGTTTGTTTGTTTATATATTCAGCTTGTTGTGTAACAGCATCCCAATGAACAAAAATATCTTTCTTTGGTATACCACACTGCATGTCTCCATATTTTCTTATACCCCGTTCATAGTCAAGATAACCCTCAAGACAATTAGGTAATTCTAAATAACCATAAGGTATTGTATTAATATACTTATCTTTATTTTCAACAAACTCTGTTAGTATTTGTATATACCACTCTTTTTCAAAAATACCCGTACCTGATATTCTCGTTGGTGGTGAATCTTCAGCTTTATAGTAATAACCATATTTACCATCTTCATAACCACGAAATACTTCTCGTGTATACTTTCTTATTTTTGTTAGATTAACAAATTTTATTTGTTTTTCAAAGATAGCCTCTTTAGCAAAATTCTCCCATTCTTCCTTTGTCATATTACATTCAAAATCTTCAGCATAATTCAATATATAAGGTGTGTCAATTTCTTGTAACATAGATAGTGCTATTAAAACCCAATCTTTTGTTAAATCGTTATACATTGTTAAATTTGGATAATTATCTTTATAAAGTTTATGATATTCTTCAAAGTATTGTGTGTGATTATAATTTATGTGATGATTATAGTCACCCCAAACTTTAGCTAGTTTTGGAACATTATCTGTAACAAAGTCAAGTCTTTCTTTTTTTGTACAGGCAAAGTTCTGAAATATTGTTATTGTGTCTTTAAGTTCTTTCAATTTAAAACTCCTGATTTATTAATACTAATATACGAATTATTTTACTTCTAAACAAGCTTTATTTTTTAGGTAAGAGTTCAAATCCCCATTTTTCATTATTTATTTTAGAAAATGGTTTTACATCGTATGAACCTCTAACTCTAAAATTTAATATTCTTTTTTGGTCTTCGACTTTACTACTCCTATCAGGCCAAATCCTACTAAAGTAAAATCTTGGTTCAGCGAAATTATATCCATCTATGTTAACACTATAATTATAAACTAAGTCATCATCATTTTTACAACCAAATACTTGAAACTTAGCTCTGTTGGACATAACCTCAATACCTGACGGGATTTCTTTTATTTCTTTTTTTAATTTAGAAGAGATAACAACATCCAAGTCACTATTTTTTCTAATACCCATCAAAGCTAAAATACCACTTTGTACAATCGTGTACTCTTCTTTTGGCCAATCTTTTATTTTATCTAAATAGTTTATATTATTTATTGGATTAACAACATTAGTTTTTACATAAAATGGTATGTATGGTTTTCCCTTTATCATTCTTCCTATCATAGATACAGCTCTATGAAATCCGTGTTTTATAAAACATACATCAAATGGTGCTGGACTATTTTTTAGAAATGTTTCTATCTCATCATCATTCATCATTGGTAAAGACTCATAATACTCCTTAGTCATATTTTCCCAACCTATTTCGTGGTGGTCTCCAACATTATGTCTAAACTCTGCCATCATACAATTGTAGTATTGCCAATTATTTGGTTCTAACTTTGACTCAATGTATTTTACATTGTTATCATTAGAATAAAAATCAATAACATCTTTTACTGTGGTTAAGTTATAATCATTTAATATTATTTCTTTTCCACCTTTACCTTTCTGTAAAGGCATAGATAAAAATTGTTCCTCTGATAATGGTTTATAAACTAAGGACTTGATGTAATCCTCATATGGTTCGTATTCTACAAACCTACCTGGAATACCTAATGAATGATGTTCATCTTTTTTAATATGATATTGATTTAATTGATAAACTCCTTCTAAATCAATAATTGTTGTTTTTCCATTAAATTTGAAAATATGGTTTGGACACAAATCATATGCAAACATATTTGTATTTGTGGTTCTTTTTTTTATATCATTATAAAAATCATCTTCTAACTCACCATATTTTTCACACTCCTCCATCACATAACCACGACAAACACCCTCCCAAAAAATAATTCCTTTAAGAGCTGGTAACATTTCTAAATCGTAGAAACCTGATTCAAAAGCATCAACTATTGTATTTTTTCTAATATATGTATCATTCCAAATTTTATAATACAATTTATTAGTTTCATCATAAAAAACCCATCGAGAGTGGTCTTGATTGTCATACCACTTTTGCCTAGCTTTGATGGTTTTAAATTTTGTTACATCTATTTCATCTAAACTATATTGTATCATAAAATTGATTTTGTTTTTCTTGTCTATCAATTGTTTTTGGATGATAAAATGAGAATTGTTCTTCGGCTGGTAAATAAGTATGTTCCTTATAACCTTTTAGAATCTCGTGGACTTTGTTTTTCCACATAATGTTAGGTCGGTTTCTCCAAATTCTACCTTGATA
>TARA_R100001443_G_scaffold44432_2_pt1 | contig 21746 bp, 22 predicted proteins | sample TARA_R100001443 | Tara Oceans TARA_R100001443 (sample SAMEA2622142) | marine metagenome | biome: marine biome (ENVO:00000447); feature: deep chlorophyll maximum layer (ENVO:xxxxxxxx); material: "saline water (ENVO:00002010), including plankton (ENVO:xxxxxxxx)" | depth 50 m
CACTTGATTTGTTTCAGTTATACTGAGCTTAGTGTCCACTAAGTAGTTGCTAGAGAACACCTGAATAACAGGATCTTGTCCTGTGAATACATTAACAGAACCACCAATAGTAAGTTGCTGCTGATCTACTTCAAAGTCAGAAACCTGATTACTTTCAATTTTTAGCGAAAGACCACCAAGTGCTTCACCGCCTGTCATTGGATTAACTGTAAGCACAGGATCTTCAAAGTAGATTCCTTTAGGGACAGCGTTTGCCGTAAAATCTAGAAAGGCTCCAACCGGCTGAGGATCAAAACCTATAACTAATCTTGGGTGCTTTTTGTCAGGAGTAAGTCCTGCGAATTGAAAAAACTGATAATCAACCAACTCTTCATCTCCGACTGTTCCGTTAAATCGCAATTCGTATTTAGGAGCAAAAGTTGAGACCTCAAGAAAGTTTCTAAACGTATCTATAAAGTTAGTGACACCTTCAGCATATAACGGCATGTCTTCTGGAACCGTAAATGAAATATCAAACTTTGGCAGGATCTCTTCAATAGTAGATTCTGAATCAATAGTTGTGGATTCTATTTCTGGAACAAGAGGCGCAGTAGGATTGTTTTCGCTCTGTGCAAAAGACACTGACGAGATCTCAATAGGCGGCCCAGCAGGATCGTTAAACCCATCAAGATCAATAGTGTCAATAACCATTAAAGGACTACTTGGATCTCCGATTAACGTGGCTAAGGGTAAAGCAGACCAATAAAAAGAAAAGTTAACCGATGTGCCGGCCTGTATTATAGTTGTTTCAGCATCAGCAGCATCAACACCCATCATCTCTGGAATATTAAATGAGATGTTTGTCACACCAAATGGAGCAGAGATCCCTGCCTCAATTACATCAGGAACGCCGTTTAAATCGCTATCAGTTTGATCAACCAGTTCTTCTCTAGCTACATTAGCACTTCTATAATTAACTGACAGGGTTGCTGAAATATCTGTGTTTTCTCTACCTTCAGTATAGTTAGAGTACATTAATCTGTTTCCTGAAACAGCCTGACCCTTTGCTTCAAATGGTACATTATCAAACAGCTTGTTTACTTCTGATGGAGCAACAGGGGTTACAACTCTATCGTTGTAGAATCTGAAATTAGTAGACCCATTAAATATAGTAACTGAGGATCCGTTGATTAACCTAGAAGTAGTGACATTTAAAGGAACCTCATCTGCAATATTAAAAGCCCCAATATTTCCAGACCGAAACAGAATTCGCAATTTAGAAACGTCAGGAGAAGAAAGCAAATCATCAGCAGATAAGTTTGGATCTATAACACATACATTATCTACATTATACCCCAGCCCATACCCAGACTCCTGAACATTATATGCAGTCAGCTGAGTAGGTATAGTTAACTTAGAGTAAGGGGATATAGCAGACTCCTCTCCATCCTTATAAATTATTTGAGTAGCAAACTGAAAGGCTTCATCTCTAAACAAGTTTGTATCAATAGTCTTGTCTGTAGTGAATGACGCTTTTGGCTCGTAAACATTTGGAGCCTTTATACAGTTTAGAGAGTACTCAAACTCATTGGCGGTTAAGTCAGAATAGTCTCCAGCTATAGCTCTATCTACATTTACTTTTCTTGGAGGGTTTATGTTGTCGGTAAAAAACAAAACCGTTTGCAGTCCTCCGTTTCTAGCAAAGTCTGCGTTTACTACATCTAACTTTACAAAAGAATCTGGATTGAATCTAAACCTACCGTCTTTTAATACAAGCCTGTAAGTGTCATTGGTTACATTGTACTGATATATAGCATGCTGACTCTGAGACAAGGGTACTCCTGAATTTGCGTCAGCCACGATGTAATAGATAAAACCTCTTTGAGAATCACTAGCAGATCCTATAGCGACAATACGTCTGTTGTTTAAGATCTCATCTGTATTAGATAAAGCATCTCCCGGAATAGTGCCTATAATATTTTTTGCAATAGAAGCAGTACCTTCTCCGTCTTCGGAAATGGTAATGTTCATTGCATCACTCATATTGCCCTGCTGGAGAAGTCTCTCCTCAGTGTCTGTGTTGAGCTTCCCCGGTAAGATTTTATCTATCCCCATTATCTCTTAGGTGCTTGCTTGAAGTTCTTTCTAATCGTCTTTAGGATTTCCTCTTTAGTAACAGACTTCATCCTAGCGTTTGCCTTACGGCGCTCATTGTAATACTCAGCCCTTGCTCTTGCTTTCTCTCCGGCAGGAACAGAAGACTTTCTTTCAATGATTCTGTAGTACATGTATGATCTTAACGCCTCTTCAGCGTAAACATGAACTCTTGGGTTTGTAGCTCTACCCTCATCAGCAACATACTCTATTACAATCTGACTCATAGAGTTGTTACCTTTTAACTCAATTCTGTTCTGATCTAAGTTAACTCTAAACTGGCCATAGTAATGTCCACCGCCGGCTCCATAAAGTCTGCCTTGATTGTTGTCGTAGACATAGTTCCTAAACATGTAGGAATCAGTTCCTTCGCTAATATCACTTCCGACTGACGGAGTACCACTATCAGTAGCACTTTTAGAATCTGTTCTGTCAAGCAGTCCATCTCCATCCGTGTCAGATGTATTTCCTGCTGCGTCAGTAGAGTATATCTGTGAGTAGTTTAAGTTCTTATTCTCTCCTAGTACATAGACTAACCCATCACTGCCAACTACTCCTACTTTACTCCAGTCCACATAATCGTCTGGTAAAGCCACAGTATTATTGGTTGTGTCTACACTTAATTTTAAGGATCGTATAACCTTAAGAAAATCAAAACCCATCTCTCTAATACCTCTGAGAGCATGAGTCCTTACAGTATTGTCTGAAGCCGTACTAGCGTAATCGTCACTTTCAAGGGTGATAATGAAGTCATCTACTACTTGGCTTAATGGTACGTAGTTTCTTGCCATTAGCTAAAAGATTGTTGAATGTTATTTGACGCTTGCTCAGTAGCGGCGTAGTTAACCACAAACTGATCTCTGAGATTAACTCCCATCATCTCGCCAATTTCAATTACTAGCTCTGACTCATAGTGTCTAGGCAGTTCAAAGTTATAGCTGTTTTCAGGGTCTACTATTCCTGAAGCACCACCGATAAAGCTAACCGATGGAGAGTTAGGAGAAAGACTTCCATCTTTAGCATATACAGATTGAGGAACTTTGTAATAGGAAACCTGAATGTCACTTATAGTTGACGGAAATACTTCAATGTCTTTAGATACCAAAGATACTGGGAAGGATTCGCTTGGAGAACTCAGATTGCTTCTAAGAATTCTGTCAATCTTTTCTTCATCGTAAACTATTTCTACTTGAACGTGAGTAACCTCACCATTAGTAGCAACCTCCTCACCTGTTCTAATAGATATAATCCTAGACAGATCTGCTGGTTTATCAAACACTCCATCGAGGTTAACTACTAGAGATTCTCTTTTCACAAAGTGCGAAAGGTCTTCTCTCATTCTTTTAAATAGCGACTTGTCTCTTCCCGGATTAAAATTAGCTCTGGCATTTCGATGCGCGTCTTTAAGATCATCGAACAGCCTATTATATAGATTGAGTTGAGCTACACCGGCAAGGCTATTAAAAATAGCTGGGGTAACAAATCCCTTCTGATCCTTATTTAAAAGATCTTTAAGGGTTTGAAACACTGTACTAACTCTTGCCTTCATATCACAAATATACGAAAAGAAAAAGCCGTCATTTAGACGGCTCTCTCAGTGACATATATAAGGGTAATCTTAACCTAACTGTCTTTCTATTTCTGCTACAAGAGGCGCAGCAGATTCAGTCATACAGTGTCTAATAAGAATGTCCATCGGATCTTTTCCTTGAGGAACAGAGATAATTAACTTGTTAGAGTCATACCAGAATACTCCGTTGTCTCTAATCTTAATTACTTGATACTTCCTTGCTTGAGACAGTTTTGACTTCATCTCAGTAACCGGATTATCAAAAGCCTCTATAAAGTTCTTAGGACTCTTCTTAGCTGTAATCATTAAGTCATGCTTAATCTCATTTACAGGTCTGTCAATATTGATGCCGTAAGAAATAGCAACAGATAACAAGTCATCTAAGTCTTTAGTTCTAATCAATCCAATAGCATCATGGACTTCAAACTCATCCTCTAACCTAGCCTCACTTACTTTTTCTTCTTCATAAAGGTAGAATCTGTTTCCTCCATTCGCTCGATTCTCAGGATGCTTTTCTAAATACTCTGCAAGATTAGGCTGGTCTGGGCGAACATAGATAACGCCGTCCAAGAATACTACAGGCTGTCTAATTGAACTTTTCTCTTGTTCATCACGATAGATAGTAGGCTCATTAGGACAGTATCTAATCTCACGAAGTCTACCATCTTCTACGACAGTAACATTCTTTTGAGTCATAAGGAACGTAGCTCCAGACTTTTTAACTAATCTGTACTCTAGGATTGTGTTTTTCTTAGACTCCCTCCTGATTGCTGGCTTAGCTTTTGGAACGGGTTTATTTTCGACTTCTATTGAGGCAACTGGAGTTATAGTAGCAGCCTCCTTCGCTTTCGCGGGACGACCCTTCTTAGGGGTCGGTGTTGTTGTTTCAGACATAATTAAATAAAATTAAAAAAGAAAAAAAAGAAGAGGGGCCGGAGCCCCTCCTCTGTGTTAATCAATATTAAGCATCTAGAGCAATTGCTACAGCAGAAGCAGTTCCGAGATAAACAGAGTTTACATCGTCAGCAACTACAATAGCCGCACTGTTACCGAAGTTGATCTCATTGGCGAGCGCCTCAAAGAAAGCTTTTTCGCCATCAGCTGCAATAGTTACAGTAACTACATCAATACTAGCCGCTTGGCCTACACCAAGTGATCCGGGAGCAAACTTCATTAGAATAGCTCCATCAGATGCACAAGTTGCAGACTGCAATCTTTCGATTGGATACATTGCTGCATCATCGGCTCCATCAATAAATACAAAATATTTGTTATTAGCAGGTACGTTCATCGTTTCTGTTTTTTAAAAAATTAATAATTACGACTTAAGTACTACGTGTTGGTTAGCTGCACGAGTGATTAGGTTACACTCTGAACGGTAGTGGAACTTAGCCACATCATCTCCGTCAGTGTTAAACCCAAGAACTCCACCACCAGTTACCCAGTGCTCCATCTCACGAGAATACCCGTTAGCTGACTTGTAGTTCATTTCAAGAGCAGGAGACTTCTTACCAGTCTTAGCATCAGCAACCTGAGCCATAGGAACCATAGCACCTTTGAATAATGGAGTAGAGAATGCACCTAACAAAGTAGGATCGTTCAATAGCTTCCAGTCATGCTTGTGGAAAGTGTAACCACCACGAGTGAATGACTTAAATCCAAGCTTAACAGCCATATCTGCTGAGTTGTTGAATGCACCAAACTGACCAGCAAGACCGGCAGTAGTTGCAGTAGCAATTCCAGATGCAACCATATCATCCATGTTCAATGAAGTCTGAGTGTTAACATACATTGCATACTCAGAAGGAGCACCTTCTTTATCGAGTAAAAGAATGATGTTATCAAGATCAGTCATAGAATCAAAGTCACCAGTAGTAGTGATACCTCTGTCTTCAACAGCAGTAAAGTAACCTTCAGATCCAGTGATAGTTCCAGAAGCCAAAGCAACACCTTCATTGTCAGTGTTCTCTTTGTCAGCAAACAACATCATCATTTCTCTTTGGTTCAAGAATCTCTTACGAGTATCCATCTCACCTTTAACATACCATCTGTAGTCTCCATTACCGTTAGCGTCAATCCAGCCAATGTTAGTAGCCTGAGATCCGTTTACTTGGTAAGTCTCCTTAGTGATCATGAAAGGATTCTCTCTCTTCTGAACATCATTCTGGTAGAATGTGCTTGGCTGAGAAGTACCCTGAGCGTAGATGTTACCGATGATAATAAGAGTTGTAGCTGAATCTTCTGCTACTACGTTCTCACCATCAAGTCTCTTAACATCAATCTCTTCGTTAGAATCATCTAATGCAACAACAACAAGTCTCTGTCCACCCGGAGTCAAAAGAACATCGTTCAATCGACATGGCTGGTCTGTACCTGTAGTATATGCAGCAACAGTGAAGTGACCAGTAGCACCGGCATCAACACCACCTGCTGAGATAGCAACTGTTTTGTGAAGTCTTCCTTCCTCCCAGTACTGTACGTGGTCAGCAGTTCCTGCATTCTTAACAGCACCTGTTAGTTCAAGAAAACCTGTAATACCTTGATCACCGTAAGTCTCAATCAAAAGATCTCGGTTATCAGGCTTGTTATACGAAAGCAATGTGCCTAAAGCAACATACGCATCCGGACTCGTCTTTAGCAGCGTAGCTAAATCTGTCGAGTTTTGTGTAGCTGTAATAGCCATGTTTATCTAAGTTTAAAAATGTTTATAAAAATTTCATCCTACTACCACCACCCATAGCTTCTTTTAATTGTTCTGTGAGTGAGTTAGTGTTAGGCTGTACATTTCCTTGATTTGGAGACTTAGAATCAATGTTAGCTGCTCTATCTACAATGTTACGCTGACCATCAGACTGCCCTTGCCGGTAGACTGATTGTATAATCGTTTCGATATTGTCAACGACTGCTCTGTGCATATTAAGCTTGTCGTAATCCCAAGACCCATCCTGTTGTACGTAAGGATCAAAATACTCGTCAAGGCGAGTGTTCTTATCAGCCAACTCAGACTTATAGTCATTGTTCAAACCAAACGTAAAAGACTGCTCATTCCCAAGATCAAATTCAATCCCTTCTAAAGCGTCTAAGTTTGATTTCATAGAACTAATCCATTCATCATCTATTGGCGAGTCTGGTTCATTGGATGGCTCTGGAGCTCGATACCGATTTCTAATTTCTTCGATACCTTTCCTTGCATCCGCTGAATCCAATTTTAGCTGAAGCTGAGATAGCTTTACTTCTTCCTCTGAGTGCAAGTCTGAATTCAATTTATACTTACTCCCAATTAAGGTGTTCAGTTCTTCTTGCGATAAGTTTGGGTAATCCGCTGCCATTTTAACTGACACCGCCGTGAAGTCATCCATTTCGGACGTATCCAACTGTTGATATGCAAACCAATCTTGAGGAGCTCTTCCAGTCTCTTCCACAAATTGTGCAATAGCTTGGAGTCTCTCATCTTCGATCTGAGCCTCAGCATTTGTATTAGAGGAAATATCTTCAAACGAATTAAAATCTCGACCTAGCTTTTCGCTTAGATATGAGAGAACATCATCGTCATTGATAGCCCTACTTTCTTTTTCAGCAGTATTGCTGATAGTTTCTTGTACTGGAGGAGTATCCTGAACAGGTTCTTCTTTTTGAGTCTGTTCTGGCGCTGCCTCTGTAATGTTTTCTTCTTGAGGAGTTACTTCTGGAGCAACAGTACTTGGCTCGCTTGAACGAGCTTCCGCAACCTCTTGCTCTGTCACAAACGACCAAGACGGAGTGCTTTGCTCCGTCTCATTGGTAACTTCCTGAGTTTCAGTGTTTTCCATTTAAATTATATTTATAGAATTAATTTTAGTATTCAAAGCCCAAGTACACGGCTATATCTCCCCCGTCAGCGTTTGTCCCTGCGAGAGTACCAGCAGTAGAGACAGCTTCACAACGACAAGCGACATATATCTTTCTGTCATTATCATCTCTCTCTAGTATAACTGGGCCAGAGTTGCTACCTCCTCTAACGGAATCAAATCCAGCAGACGTGAACATTCCAAAGTTAGCAAACGTGCCATACGTTTCACCACTCACACGAACTATTCCCATAGGGACGTTTAAGATGGCGTTAGCTACTGACAAACTCTCAGCAGCCGCAGAAGTTCCAAAAGTTCCACCAGCATTATCTTGATGAAAGATAAAAACGAAATCGTCATCCGTTAACTTCTTTTCAAAATCCACCAAAGTAACGCTTACAAGCTTACAAGTCTTAGCCGGAAGTTGAAACTCTGTTGAGTCAAATAATACGTCACCAGCAGCAACTTCAGCAGCAGCCGTAGTAGGTGTAAGTTTTACAAGTGAATATGCCATAGTTATTATGCTTCAGAAAAGATTGCGTACTCTATTGTCAATGAAGAAGAAACACTAGGTGTAACCTTAATATCGTTAGTGTCTGCTGTAGCGCCGTAAGGCATCAACATAAAGTCTCCAGCATATAGTCTGCCAAGACCTTCAGAGTTCATCTCTATAGTTACATACTCTGTATCTGTTGTACTTGCGTTTCTAATGTAAACTTTGTGAGCTTTATTAGCTGAGTAATCAGCACCATCAAACAACGTGTATTGAGCTGTTGATGTTGTTGTCTTTCTTCCGACACCTGATGTCTGATCCAAAGCTACTGACGTACCAGCCTTCTTAAACTGCGTGGTAGAAGACAGAGACAATGAATCGTTTGTCAAGTTCGGGCTTGTTATTGTAAGCGAGGCTTGTAGTCTCGGTACGTCTGCAAATGCCATGTTTTCTTAGTTAGATGTTTGTTGCAAATATAAGTTTATTTCTTATTGCCTTTTTTGGCTCTGATCTTAGCGGCCTCTTTCTTTCCGAAGGCGCTCTTCACTCTCCCCATAGCCCAAGCATGCTGAGATGTTTTAGGTCTATTGCCTGAAGACATGTAAGCAGCCAGCCCTCTTCTGTATACTTCTTTCTGTGCTGCACTTAATCCAGCCATGCCGCCTTTCTTATACTTAAGGATCTTACCGCCTTTTTCTAGCGAGTCTCTTTCTTTCATTAGAGCGTCAAGGTTAGCCGGATAAGGTTTACCCTTTTCGTAGATGTCAGCTATCTTACGTATGAGCTGTTCTCGACGCTTTGGGTTCTTGCTACCTTCTAAGTATTTCTTATTTACTTTCATTACTTTGAATGGCTTGCTAGTTTAAACTTAGCCTTTGCTACAGCTCCCGGATGAGGCTTATACTCTCCTTCCATTAGGTAGTATCTCCCCTGCTCTTCCATCCAGTGATAGCCTTTAGGTGGATCAATGCTAACAGACTTCTTAGAAATTTTAAGCTTACCCCCTTCTTTCATGTACCCCATTTTGTTGCGTACATCTTTAGGAAGCTTAGCTAATCCTTTATTGTCAGCTGGTATTTTCTTTTTTGCTTTCATGTTAATCGTTATTTACAATCACAACAAGAGCAATCGCATGGCGCTCCACAGTTGCAAACTTTACAGTTACATTTCATAATTGTTACCACTTTACTTTGTTGGCCCACCAAGCAGCAGACATTTTTCCTTTCCTAATATTTTTACGATGTCTTGATTTAAAGCTTGCACGTTTCTTTTTCATTCTTTCTGACTCGCCAGCTTTAGGCTTACCAGCAGTCTTAGCTCCTTGCTCTCCGAATCTAATTAGCTTAGTCTTATCACCAACCTTAGCCACAACAACGTGTGACTTCTTTGGATGGCTTGGAGTTCTCTTAGCTTTATTATAACCGCTAACTCCAGCTCTTTTTAACTTAGGATCTCTCTTTGCCTTCATGCTTCTACAAAATAATAAAAAATTACTTCATCCTGTTTAACGACATCTAGAGTCCATGTATATATGTTTTCATACCCAGAGTAATTAGCTTCATTCGTTTCATCATAAGGAGTTCTATGCATCCAGCCAAAGCTAATATCAGAATTACCACCTGTATATGTAAGCCACGTATTACCTTCTCCAAAAGTTTGGAATGGAGTAAAGTCTTCAAAAGATGGATATGCTGGCTCAGGATTTCCAAACCCAGAAAGATTCAATAGCACATCTTCTGTATTAACATGCTGATCATCATTTAAATCAAACTCAGATGGAGGTGAATTAAAAGCTGCAAGGAACTCATTGTTTGTAGGTACATTGAAGTGATAAGTGTTGCTATCCGGATATTGAGCCCTGTAACAATAAAAGTCGCTATCTAAAAGCTCGTCGAGTGAAGAAGGCTGCAATAGTTTTTGACTTGCAACAGTTTCTTTTTTACATGAACTTAATAGTATCGTGATTAACATTATTGCTATATAAATCACTTTACTTAAGTCTATGCGGAAGTTTGTAGTAGTATTCATATTTCTAGAAATCACTCATTATAATTTCATCTACTGCTTCTTGAACGTCATTTCTGTTAGCGTCAATCTGCATCATAATGTTTGCTTGAAATCTTTTTACTTCTTTTCCTTCATTAAATACAATGATAGTAGGCACTACAACTATCTTATGTTCAGCCTGAAGCTGTGGGGAGGCGGCAATATCAACTCTATCAGTTTTGCAATCACTAAGCTTTTCAATCCAGTCAACACTGTTTTGTTTATTAAAAGCTGCGTTAAACTCTACAACAACAATACCGTCTGAAGATAATGTTAATGGTTTAGCTTGTGGGATAGATACAAGTAATGCTCCAGAAAAAATAAAGCAAGAAAGCAAACTAAGCAACAAACCTTTCATAATTATTTAAGTTTATCTATTTTCTCTTCAATCCTCTTCATGTCCTCTTTAATCTCACCAACATCTTCTTGTGTAGTCATAATTGTTTGACGTATAAGTTGATCCTTCATATCAAACTCCATACGTGTTACTTCTGGATCGGGGGGAACAGGAAGTTCTTTTGCTTCAGCAATATCAGCCTGTAGAACAAACCACATACTAATAACAGTTGCCATAACCCCGCCAATACCAGCAAGCGTTTTTATACTTACCTTAAATCCAGTCTCTTCATTCAGCTCTTTTGCCATCGCTTATCTTTTACCACCGTGATACTCCACAGCATGACCCTCGTCTATTAATAATTGGTTTACATCAATCATACTAATTGAATGCTCGCTATCCACATGAAGCTGCCCTAATACTCTACCAAATTTACCAACTCCATGAGAATCTAAATGTATTTCTTTAGCGCCCTCTAGTATTTCTGTTAATCTTTCTTTTGCAGCCAAGCCTTTCTGCTTTTCTTCTATATCCCTAGTCCTACATTCAGGTGTGTTGATACCAGCAAATCTAATTCTTTTCTTAGTTGTAATATCAAAACCTAAATCAATATGAGCGTCTATAGTATCGCCATCAACAACCCTGTCTAGTGTTATCTTGTATTCGTACATACTTAAAGTATTACGTAGTTAAGACCAACTGAAAAATCATACCACTGCCTGTCCCAATATCTATTGTATTTACCTTCAAGGTAAACGCCTAAACTCTTACTAAATCTTCTTCCGAATATAAGACCTCCTGAAAAATCAATCCATTGCTCGTCATCATTGAATCCGCTATAAGAATATTCTCCATTTGAATCTAAATGATAAGGCAGAACATTACCCCAGCTGTGTAGCCAGAACTCATCTGTGTAATGGTACAAATCGTAACCAACTACAAGTGAATGCACCCATTGACTAGATAGCTCACTTCTCTTTCTGTTAACGTAATCACTGAGCATTTGAGGGACAACGACAGCTTCCCAAACCTCAGTACTGTTTGCAACAAGCTGTCCTTCCGGCGAAAAAAACTCTAAGTTGTTTACATCAATAGAATACCCCTCCTGTAAAGCAAGCTCAGTATAATGAATCTGTCCATTATCCAGCACCCACTCACTCAAAGGATTATAACCGTATGGCTCAGATATACGCTGAACAGCTCCTATGTTTAAGCTTAGCTTACTATTTAAGTTTAATCTAAACCTTTGTGAAGCCTCAAAGTACTTAACGTCTGCAAAGTTATCTTGGAGATACTCAGCCTTAACTATCCAGTTCTTAGCTACGTATCTAACAAAGTGATCTTGATTAAAAAATGATATGCCCTGTTGTCTCTTCCAATCCACCTCAGATAAAAACTCAAAGCCTTTGATCTTACCTATAGTAGCAGCATCTGAATAAGACTTCTCAGTACCATCGTAAAAAGCATTAGCTCTGTTCTCATAACCAAACCTAGCTATCTTTCTAACGCCTGCTGTTATAGCGTAATCAAAAGGAGTTTCTACAACATCTGTAGTCAGTCCATTAGACACGCCATATACATTGCTAGGAGCTAAGGAGTTGTTACCGCTTGCCCCGATGTAGAAGGTAGAGAACTTAACCAGCTTTTTCAAGGACTGACCGCTTGCAGTAACAAAAAGTAAACAAGTTATAATAGTTAGTATATATCTCATTGCTTAATAATTCTTTCACAGTGAATCCTTTCTCCAACTTTTACTTGTATTGTATAAACCCCGGAAGGATAAGCTGACATGTCCAATCTATCAGAAAGGCTTTGATCTATTATAAGTTTACCGGTAAGATCATATATGCTTGAAATTGTAGGAAGAGAAGACTTTACATTCAGTATGTCTGTTGTAGGGTTTGGATATATACTCAAGTGCAGGTATGATTGATTTTCCATTCCAACATAGTTATCTCCACAGTACTGATAGAGAGTAACACATGTATTGTCCCAATCAGTTTCACAGCAATAAGGATCTACTTCAATTACCCAAGCATAGCAGGGGTCGTTAAGCCAATAAGGATTACCCGCACCAGTGATACAATCAGCGCTATATAAGCAAGAAGCAGGAACATCGACATTAGCCGTAATATCATAGTTCCATGCAGACTGATCCATACATCCTTCAACCACTTCAATGCACGAACCATTGTCTGTATTAGCCATTGAATCGTAATTAAGAGCAGCCATATCAGTACACCCGTATATATAGGGGATGCAGCTAAAATCTTCGGTATTCGCTGACGGATCGTAGTTAAACATGCTAGAATCAGTACAGCCATAAATGAAAGGAATACAATTATCTTGAGCATTTGCTAATGGATTAAAGTTAAACATCGTTGAATCCATACAGCCATACACAAAAGGCTCACACTCTCCGTCATCGGTATTAGCTTCTGGATCATAGTTAAACATCGTAGAGTCTGTGCATCCATATATAAATGGAATACAGCCTCCGTCATCTACATTTGCAAATGGATCGTAGTTATACGCTAAAGGATTAGTACATCCTAAGTCTACAGCAATACAGCCCCCATTATCTACGTTTGCCTCAGCGTCATAGTTAAAGGCTAGGGAATCTGTGCATCCAAACGCCGCTAAGGTCTGACAGCTCCCGTCATCATAGTCAGCCTCAAAGCCCTGAGTGTAATACTCTAAGTACCCTGCTGACATACATCCCGGAGCATAGTAGCAGCTCCCGTCATCTGTGTTAGCCGTAGCCACATAATTAGATGCAGACTCATCCATACATCCGTAAGCAAATGGTATACAGGTATTACCACAGTAAGGCTGGAACTCATATACAAAAGGGAAGGCATTAACAAAGAACTGAGGCACATCAATAACAACCTCACCTTCAGGATTCGTTATCTTAAAGCCACACTGCTGGATAGTATTTATTGACTGAGAGTTAGCAAAGAAATATACTTTAGCTTCATCAATAGCATTTAATGGGATAGAGTAGCTTTTTTCAAATCCATCATCAGGATTCATCTCATACTGTGGAGATAGCCATCCTTCTTGATAAACTCCTAGCCAGCTACCAAACCAACCGTCACCTACACCATCGGTAATTGTCAGAGTAAAGTCACAAGCAATTAGCATTTCCTCTACATTCGCCTCTGGACTATAGTTGTACTGCGTATCATCCATGCACCCCTCAACCACTAGAGTTGAACAGCTTCCGTCATCTATTGTAGCATCTGGAGAATACTCTACGTAATCAGAGTCAACACATCCTTCAATATCAACATCACCCGCACAAGCCAAGACTTCAAAGAAAATTTCATCTTCATATCCAAAGTCAACATTCATTGGGTTAGTGAAGTAATAGATTGAATCACAAGACCCTACAACAGCAGTCCCATCAACACCACCAAACTGAGCAGCATTCAATCCATCCCCATAAGTATCTGTAATCTCAAACTGTAGTGTTGATCCTACTGAGGCACACACAGCCGATTGAACAGGAATGCCGGGAGTGTTATATTCTCCGGGGAGCACTTCATAAATAGTTTCAGCATTTGTTTGATCGTACAACTCCCAGCCTGTTTCAGCAGGGTAGCTGTCCGGAACTATTGTAACTATAATTGCAGACTCACCTTCCTCGCATTCTATCTCTATAGGCAAGTCACAAAAGCCTAAATCAAAGTTTGCCCACGGGTTCCAGTTGTATGCCTCTGGATCTGTACATCCCGGTACAGCCCCACATGGTAAGCAGCTTTCCCAACAGAATGGAGGCAAAACAATGTCTTCATCTCCAACCGTTAGCTGTCTATTGATAAAACCAAACTCATCAAAAATAAAACAGCCCGACTCATTAACTCCGTCAGGAGCCTCTTGATATTCCCAGTTGTTAGCAGAAAACTTCCATGAATAGGTTCCAGCAGACAAAGGGATTGTTATATCCCACACTCCATTGCCATCAGGATCTTCCATAGGAGCGCAGTTACCGCACCACCCATTGAATATTCCATTTACTTCAGGATTGATTATTTCTGGAGGAGCATCGTTTAAGTCTAACTGAAAGGTTACGTCTACTGTAGGCAGGTCACAAGGAGCGAGATTAAACTCATACTCAACCATCTCTGATCCAAAGTCATAGTCTTCAAACAAAATTCCTTGACATTGATTCTCAGCAGAGAAGAATCCACTACCATACTCACAACAGATTCCATCCCCAAACTCATCAGTCATTGTGAACTTGTAAGGGAAAGGAGAAGCTTCCATTAGAAGTCTCTCTGTTATAGTGGTGCTAACGTAGTTAGTATAACCGTAGTCATCATCAGACAGAATGGTATCCGGCCCTTGAGTAATAGCCCAAGCTGTTTCTTGTGGGTACTGATCAAATCCAATGGTTAAGTCTACGTAGGAAAACTGAGCTGTGCTAATTAATCCTAATAGAGACAGAAGGAAAGTTAACAGTATCTTCATTATGCGTAGTCTATATAAGTAATAGATACGTCTTCTCCATTCTCAAGAGCCTCAGCTATTGGCGGGTACACATCAAAGTAAGCCTGAGTAGACTTTCCTATAAACCCATCCTTCGTGTCTTTATTGCTCGTTTGAGTCTTACCCACCAGCAAGCAACCGCTAGTATGCTCGTCAGTATTACCGCAGTGAATAAGTATATACTGGAAATTAGGTACGTCACGCACCCATAACATGCCCTTGTGAATATCTTTAAATCTTTTTGCATACTTAGCATTAAAGCCCCCTTCAGTTCTTAAAGTAACTCTATAAGTACCGGCAGGAATTCTAGTCTCATGCATTACCTTCTCGTCTCTGTCTTCGTCTTCTAACGTGTAAGCTAAGAAGTCTCTGCTTCCATCTGCATTTACTTTATACAGAATTCCATTAGTAGAATCTGACTGTGAGCTTGTTCTTAATACTTCTAGTTTCATGTTAAAACTGGCTTAGATATTTTTGTATGAGGGTTAGGTACTTGTCTTTTCGTTCTTGAGTGAATATTGAATCCACAGCCATATTAGTTATGTGGTAGTTAACACTTGATACTGAACCCACTTGAGCAAGACTCAAAGCAGTTGCAAACTTCCCCATTAGAGATTCCCCTTGCGCTCCAGTAACTCCTGCTGCTCTATTGTCTCTTAAAAAAATATCTACCAGTTCTTTGCAAAAATCCTGATCCATCCACAATCTTTCCTCAGCAGTAGGTACAACATCATTACCTACAAACTCTACTAAGTAGCCAGAGCCTAAACTGTCAGCCCTAGCTTGCGCTGCTGCTTCATTGTCAAAGTGAGCAACATTTTCCCAGTTGTCTTTATATATCTTGTATATACCCATAATCTATCCTAATACAAAAAATGCTGAGGGAAGTTTGTGTCCATTATACTCCCATACTGAAAGAGCACCACTAGCTACAGTTGATGGGAGAGTTGCAGTGTATGTATACGAGTTGTCGAACAAATAGAATCCTCCTCGTGCATTTGCTGTAGCCATAGGAACTAATGCTTGAGTATCTGCTACATAATTACCCCCCATATCTTGTTGCGCCCCATCAGCTAATAATACAGACATGTACAACCCTTGAGCTAGAGTCTCTGTGCTAGACAATGCAATAGCTTGTCTTTCATCAACTCCAGTAGTAAATGGCCCAACCTGTACAACTTTAGTCCAACTGTCGCTAGAATAAACATACTTGTAAATTCCACAAACAATATCATGGTCTGTGTTAGTGCCATTTTTTGTTTGAATCCCAATATGAGAAATACTCATCTGGCCTTCTACTCTAAATATACCTCCGTACCAGTAATTTGCGGATATGTCAACATGACCAAAAGATGAGGCAGCACTATCGTTGCTACATGGAAAATGATCGCCCTTTAACCTTATGTCATAACGATCATTAGTAAATGTAATCTTATCACTGCTTCTAGCAATTGTCAGCCCCGTTCCTGCCTCTAGCACAACATCATCTGTGCCACCAGTGCTGGCAGTGAGTCTAATTTTTTCTTCATCGCTATTATCTCCGTCAACACAAGAGACGGAATAAGTGGGGCCGTCTGCACCAGCTGCGCCAGTAGAGCCTGTAGCGCCGGTAGACCCTGTGGCGCCGGTAGACCCTGTAGCTCCTTGTGGGCCAGTGTCTCCTTGTGGGCCTTGAGCCCCCGTAGCACCAGTAGCTCCAGTTGGCCCTGTAGCACCAACAACGCTAACACTTACAGTAGTAGTTGTAGGCGGGGTTACGCTTATTGTAGACACAGAGTCTACAGATGTAGTAACAGGAGAGCCGGAGTTTACTGTTACAGTTATAGCCATTATACGTCAGAGTTTACTTTAAATGATCCAAAGATGTAAGTCTTAACGACTCCATTTAAAGCATTCTGGAAATCGTATGAATATGTTCCTGCTACAATGCCATTCATTGTTTCTGCTGGAATGGTTATCGTAGCTTTAGAGTTAGCAATAGCAGTACCTGTTGCTGAACCTTCTCCGATAGTTATATCTCCGTCATCAAGAACAATAGTTGAAGCATCTGCTTTTTCTGATAGTACTTTATCAGACATAACTTGTTGACGATCTTTAACTCTGAAAGTCCATCCGGTTGTATTAACAGCCTCCCCAAAGTCAACCTCAAGAGTGAAGGTATCTCCCCTCCTACAAGTAATATTTAATCTTGACGCTGTGTCTAAATTTACTGATGCCATTATTCGTTTATTATTTGGTCAATGATCTGATCAACTTGATCCTTAGCTTCTGCTGGCTCAGCTCCAGCCTTAGTGAGAGTTTCAGTGAGCTCGTCTCTAACACCTTGTCTCTGAGAGATAAGCTGAGACTGCTTAACTGCTTGCTTCTCTACACGCTCATCCTTACGATCTTCCTTTAGAACTTCTAACTTTTCTTTAAACTCTTGATCGTCTGTCTTAAATCCTAGCGTTGCTTGAGCTCTGAGTGTTTCAACTTCTATTCTATGCTGATGCTTCATTTGCTCCATCTGTGCTTCAAGCTGACTCTTTAACTGTAACATCTGCGCTTCTGATTGAGCCTCCATCTGCATCTCTTGCATTCTTCCTTGAGAAGCTTGCTGAGCTGCTTGAGCTTGAAGTTGTGCCTGCATCTGAGAGTTCTGCTGAGCCGTCTGCTGCATCTGTGCTATCCTTTTCTTTCTTCTAACAACAAGAAGTCTTTCAGCTTGATTAATATCTTTTAGCTGGCGAATTGCAATAGCATCCTCAATATCAATCTCTTTTTGCGATAATGAGATTTGAATGTTCTGCTCAAGGTATTGTTTCTCAATCTCCTCCATTTCTTTCTGGACAGTCACACCGAAGTTATACATCGGCATATTGTTGAAAGTGGATATTAGAGATATGTTCTCTTTACCAATAGCATTAGCATACATATTGTATAGAACAGAATCTTTAGGGATTATCTGAACACACTTAACAATGTCAGCACAGACTTTCTTAAACAACATCATAGATGCGTTAGTAATGTCGTAAATAGCATTGTTGCCGGCGGTAACAGCCATTTGCTGCACTCCCACAAGAGCATCACCTTTTGGAGTAGAAGCATCCATAGCTTCATTAATTCCGGTCGTGTCCCTAATGAGGCGTAAGTAATGGTTATACAATCCAATAAACTCATTTATGTTTCTTATCGAATTGCCTATTTCTCTAATTGGTGGGTTCTGGAATCCTCCTTCTGGATTCTTAGACCGGTAGTAGAATACACCCGTCTGCTCATATATGTCATGTAAGTCAAGTGGCTGAAGCTCACCGCCTTTACCTAACTGTACATTCTCCAGTCCTTCAATGTCAATGATGATACCATCAGGCTTAGCTTTAGCTACAGCTTGCTGTATCTTAAGATGCGTGAGCTGAAGCTGATCTGCAAATCCAATGCAGCCATCTACCATTGACTTAGGAATCATGTCCATGAAGTTTGTAGCAACAACAGAGTAAGACATATTAGCCTTACTTAAATCATGAATGTTCTTTGGTATGTTTGTCTTTATTCCGTAATTAAATAGAGCTCCACAACCTACAACGTAATAGCCGCCATAGATAGTTTCGTTCTCCATCTTCCTCACTTCTCTTTTGTAAACTGAGTTTTCTGGCTCTTTGTAATTTTCTGGCTTTAAGTAAAAACCTACATTACCATGTCTACTTTCTTTGGACTCGAAAGTCATACAGTCAACAGACTTAAACTCAAAGTCTAAGACATCAACCATAAACTCATCATAACCAAACTTATGTCTTTTCAAGTGCTCATCATAAGAAGACTCATTCAGCCTTCCTGATGAATACCCGTATTTCTTCTGTGCTTTCTGGGCGATCATTTTTATTTCCTCCTCAGTAAGCTGTCCAGCTGAGAGCCTTCTGAGTTCAGATATTGTCATGCGCTTAACATGACCTGCATAAACAAGATCGTTGAAGTTAGGGTCTTCAGTATAGCTATGTATGAAAGTTGCCGGATCAACATACTCCTCCATAATCCCGTAATTAGGATCATTAGATCTTTTGACACAAGACATTCCGATCTCAGCAAGATCTTTTACACATCTTCTGTAAGTAGTGTCAGAAAAATCGTTCCACTCAAGAGTCATGTTGGTGGCAATCTGAGCCGCAATCTCTGAGGAAGACTTTATGTTATTGCCTATAAATATCTCTGCCTCTTCTAAAGTATCCGGAATCTGATCAACCTTTGCTTCATCTGTCCCCAGCTTCTGTGAGATCTGCTTCATAGAAGACTTAGCGTTTACTTGCATCTCTATCTTTCTACGCTCCATGTCTTTCTCTGAAGAAGACAAAGGATCAACAGCCTCTAAGTTGGGGTATGGTTTCTTTGAAAGAATTTTGTTTACTACGATTCTAACAAACTTCGGGAGTATAGGTACAGGAGTAAAGTCTAGGTTTAGAAAGCTTCCATCGCCATTTGATGGATCTAAAGAAGTTAGTAGCTGTCTATAAATAGAAGTGTCTTGCGTTCCATTCGCATACCTTCTGTTTCTACTGAAAACGCTATGTCTTTTACGGACGAGTGAATTGGCTTTATCCATGTCGCCCCATTGATCAAGAATAGCTTTTGCGTATTTAACACCGTAAGCCTTACTCTCTTTTACCTCCCTGTTTTCTAGCGGGTCGGGAAAACCCATTTTTGATTTATTCTGGCTTCCGTACATATCCTTGCAAATATAGAAAATCTATGAGTGGAATGATTTAGGGGTATACTTCCTAAAAAACTTCTTTTCTTCAAAGTTAGATTCTGCTTTTTTCTCCTTTACTTTTTGAGCTGCAAGAAGAGCTAAACCAGAAGATATAGTAAGGTCATACTTTGTTCTCTTGTCAATCTTATACTTAATCCAATCTTCTAAAGTTCTGTTGAAATACATGTTGCCAATATCATCAGTGTCTACTCTAACGCCGACATAGTTGTGAATGTAATGCTCAATAGCTTGCGCGTGTGACTGTATCATATCGACAGAGTTTGATGGGACTCCTTTCGTTTTTACCTTTACAGCAGAACTTGAACTAGAGAGGTGTTTTGGCCTGTCCATCAGATAGTTATCGTATCCACGCTGTTCAAAATATCTAGCAATACCGTACTTGTTATTCTCTATCAATAATGGATAGCCGTAGTAAAAAGCTGCCATCAAAACATCCTCATAAAAGATAGCTGCTAAGTCTGGTCTAGATGCATACTCTAGTACAAACATATTAGAAGGGGCGCTCATATTAAACTTGTTGTATAGATGCATTGCCCCCTTAGATCCTCTGCCGTCTACTGTTTGATCTAAGTCATAGCTATCAACTCCACCGCATCCAATGTGAGCATTTGCCGGAGATTTCTTCCCAGATCTATCTTCTTGGAATCTGTTTCTATTCTCTGGATTAGGATGCCATGAAACCCTGAACCTGCCATTAGGGTCTGGGGAGAATACAACTTCTTTGTTTTTTTCTTTCCATACAAAATTACCTTGAACTACAGGGTTGGGGTATAGTTCATTGTTATGGTCTATCTGCTGGTATATCTTTCCTACATTAAACACACTCCCTTCAATACTATCCCTGAACGCCTCATCAATACTCCAAGAGAACTGACGGATAATCTCATTCATTTCTTTAGGGTTATGCTTGAGGGCATTACGCTCATTTCGCAAATAAGTCTTTGATCCAATATCAATTGGTACACCGTCAATACCTTCTAGTGGTTCTTCTGGATCTTCAGCTACGCATCTACCATATATATCAAAGAATCCTTCAAGGGCATCATAAGCCGGAATAAATATTCTATACAATCCACTCTTCGTCCTGCCATTAGCATTTCTTTCGAGAGGATCAGAGTCGTCCCATAATTCACGGAACTCTTCCCCGCCTTTATCCATTGGGTTTACGGTGCTACCTACAAGAGCCTTACCTATGATCTTCCTACCTACAATAAGACAGGTTCTTTGTATTCTCCAAGCCTCACGTATGTCTGAAGGCTTCTCCCACTTACCGGCCTCATCCAGATACAGCATGTGCAGCTTCTCACCATCATAGGCATTGTTAGTAGTATTCTTCCAGTTGATGACCGTGTTAAGTGCATCTCCTTTAGTTGAGGTCTTGTAGTTTTTTGTTATACGCTTTGAAGGCTCTCGGAAAGCCAGCTCCATTCTTGGATTAGTAGTACCATCCTGAATAGGTTTGAAAAAGAAAGGGTAGCTCCTGAACATAGCTACTGTCTTCTTCATGAATATGTTCTCCTGTGCGTCCTTACCAGTCTTTGACTGAATACCTAGAAGCTTCTCTTTAACTTGAGTAGCCTCATCCACAAGAACCGAAGAACAGATATTAGTGTAACCAGAACGCCTACACTTAGTATAAAGCTGACCGATGCAGCGTGGGTCAATCTCGCACGCAGCCATGTGAATAAAAATGTCTCTCTGGAACTCGAAGTAATACGGGTTTCCAATGTCAAGTCTTGTCCATTGGAGTAGCATGTAGTGCCGGCCAGTAATATACGTAGGCTCCCCATCATTGTAAAACCAAACACCGTTGCGCCGGCGGTCAAATTCTTTTTCGATATATGGAAGAAACTTTTTCCGAAACTCAGAAGGTTTTTCATACCACTCGTCCATACTTCTAATTGATGACAGTTCTTCCGGCACGTTAATCCTTCCCCACATCTGCATACTCCTAGACTTTCCTGAGAAGAGGATTTCTTTCTTGGGCGGCTTCTTTGGAAGACAAATAAGTAGCCCGTGGAACTCCTTAATTTCACCCTTCGTGCCTCTAGGATCCAGTACAATAGCTTTATCGTCATAACCTTCTACGTCAATTAACATTATTC
>TARA_R100001443_G_scaffold14024_2_pt1 | contig 21491 bp, 29 predicted proteins | sample TARA_R100001443 | Tara Oceans TARA_R100001443 (sample SAMEA2622142) | marine metagenome | biome: marine biome (ENVO:00000447); feature: deep chlorophyll maximum layer (ENVO:xxxxxxxx); material: "saline water (ENVO:00002010), including plankton (ENVO:xxxxxxxx)" | depth 50 m
GTCTTAACTTTCATACCTGTTATATATATCATTTCTTTCCTATATATTTGACTTGGTCAGTAGGTATTACCTGATACCCTCCTTTATTATACGCGACTGCAATAGTGTAATTTTTACTGACTTCTTGCTGGTATGACGTATCTTCAACAACCATAGGTTTATTGGTTATCAACGACGGGTATTTCTCACGATGCGCTCTATCCTGATCAGCTATGTCTTTACAACGGTCACGATTAGCAACGTCAAGCTTTCCGTAAATCTTTCTCATATCTTTCTCCTTTCTTAGTTAGTACCTATATATTATATAAAGGGAACAACGCGGAAAAAAGCAGTGCTGAGAGCGGTAAACTAAACCCAAATTATTAAGGGTGACCTCCCCCTCTCTCAGCTTTGCTAACCATTGCACCTGCTATACGCACAATGTTATATTAGGAGGTTCTTAGGAAATCAAATATATCCTGCTAACTCCATTCCTGGTTCGTCATAAAATGCAGTGATAATTGCGTCAGGATAGAGTTCTCTTAGTTTTAAGATAACTCCTTCTGGTGGACCCCATGCAGTATTAAAAGTATATTCTACTTGGTCGTCCTCCAAAATAGTAACTTCACAATCGGAACTATTCCATTTAGTCCCCCAGTTTTGCACACGCCAATCCCACCATTTAGGCATGCTGAAATCGCTATCTTCTTTTTCGAAAGTAGGCTCTACTTCGATTTTATCGTAATCAGGTTCAGGTAAAATTTTTGCAAAATCAAAAGGTGTCTCTTCCGACTGAATTTTATTAGCAATTTCTTCAGCATTTACGCCGTGAATCTCTACTCTGTTAAAACACCAATTAGGCATTACTACCTCCTCGTAACTGTAGTATTCGCATAGGAATAACTGTCATAGCGTTACAATCATCACAACATCTACCTGTCGCCGCAGGCTCCGCATTATTGCCGTAGGGATCACCTATCGGCTGGTTACACAATACACATTGCATATCTACTCTCCTTTCTTATTAGTTAATAAAAGCGAATGTAGTGTGCTGGTATCTTAAATTAGTAGATAGAAGATTATCCAATCACACTACACTCTAGTTATACTTATGGTTTCCTATACAGGGTAACTTCCAAAAGGTTTACTAACCTAGTACTACTTTACTTTAGACTTACGCCAGAGTAAAGCAGCTTTACGACGACGCGAGGGCTTCACTAAGCCATTGGCTTCTATAGGGCAATCCTCACGCCATTGTTCTTCTAGTTTTTTAAGATCCATTTTTGTTTACTAACTCCTCAATCTCATCATATATGATGTTAGTTAATACTGGGTCAGGTATTTCAGTTTCATTTAATTGTTTTGCTAAATGGCGGGCGATTGTCTCGATTCTGAGAGTGACCACAGTGCCATCAGATTTTGTTACTTGTATGTCCATAATTCTCCCTAATAGTTGTGCCCCTTTGAGTTATAGAGTAGGGGCAACACTCCAGTAAGTTTACTTCACTTCTTCAAAATATCCTTCATCAATAAGACGTTTTCTGTAGAATCTAAAAATTCTAAGAGGATCTTGTCTTGTTGACAAAAAGCCATTTTTTACTGCAAGTGCAACACAATCTTGGGCTGTAAAGCCAGAAGAGTCGAGCTCCTCTTTCTTCGCATCCGCAACTGTATCTACTAAAGCAAGTAACTGAGATGTAGTTTTATCTACGTTTTCAGGATACTTGTTCGTATATTTATATAATTTACGAGCTGATCCTTTCCCAGTCGTAGTAGGCTCAGGAACCATGCCTAACTTACTTCCGTTAGTCTTAGCTTTCGCTTTGACTGGAGCTTTAGCTTTCGCAACTTTTTTGCTAGTTTTGACGCTAGCGGCAGATAATGCTTGTGCCATTATATTCTCCTTTCTTCTTTCTACACACACATCTTTCGATGCAACCTGTCTACCTTGTAGTAGAACATAGTAAGTACTTTACTTCAGAATAACCTGAGAGTAAAGCACTAAACCGAACGTTTATCAAACTCAGGATCTTGGGTGATATATTCACTTTTTGGACCATGTAGACGTTCATTACCAATAGCTATCGCTTCTTTTAGCTCTATTGTCATATCTTCTGGTCGAATACATTCAACCGTTTCTATCAACATAGAGTCGAGAGCCTCGCGTAAATCATTGATCTCGGATAAAAGTTTTATCTTTAACAAAGTTTCTGTTTCAGACATTACTCAGTTCTCCATACTCGAACACCTGATATCTCGTTTTCTAATCTTGTGCGTAATATATATTTACGTTCAGGATCTTGACGCTTACCAAAAGTTCTTGAAGCTTGTGATAATCTGTTTTTTAATCGATCACCATTATCACCCGCCGCAACTTGTACAAAAAACGAATCACCTACTTCCATATTACCAAATGGATATTTAACATTCGCTCTTCTATCCTCTGGTAAAGGAATCCCTATATCTATAGTGACTCCTGTTTCTTTATCAACAATAAAATCATTAGATTTATTTATCTCTATTTCAGCCATTAATTTAACTCCTTATCATTTGTAGGAACAACGTGTAATATATTTCGTTCTTCCATATAGTTTTTCCAAAACATCAGGATAAGGGATGGATCATCCACCCCTATAAGTTCCTGACAACCTTGAGCTATCATCGTATCTGATACTACACGAGCCAGTTCGTCATGTCCTGACTCGTATAATGCCGACCAGACCATACCCAATACATCCGCGTCCAGCGTGTATTTATTAGGGTTATCTGCCATTAAGCCACCTTCGCGTATTTAACAGCAAGGTCAAGGGCTTTCGATTTACGAAGTGCTCCTGCACCGAACCACGCACTATGTAGCGCATTACCTTCTGTATGAGACTCGCGTAAGTGATCCTCAACATATGTAACTGCATTTAGTGCGCCCCACCATGTACCTTTAGAAGACTTCAGGTTTGCACCTGGTTGCTGCTCAAGAGCATCAACTACAAGTCTAGGATAGGCGTTAAACCTATCGACCAAAGGATCAAGTTGACCAACAACTTTCCCTTGTTCTTTTAGTTTCAGCTCGTGCCGATACTCTTCGAAAGTAGTGGGTTGGTATAGCTCAGTAATAAACTCAAGCACGTTAGAGTGTTTAGCTTTCTGTTTAGAAAGATACTCAGCCGCTTGTTTAAACTCAGCCATTCTGCCTGCAGATAGTCCTAACGCCTCTTCAGCACTTTGCATAACATCGTCATCAAAGGCTTTTATATGAGGCATGCGGAAAGATGCTGTGCCCCCCAGACCTAGAGCAAATGTAAGCGTGTTGTTACATACAACTCTAATAGGCGTAAGCTTGATAGTCATCGATCTACCTACAACGTGTGGTTGGTTAAAAAGAAGATAACCTTTAATCTCGTCACCACCTGCGAGCTCAAAGTCTTCAGAGATTTTAGCTAACCCCCAAACTTCTTTTCCGTCTTTTAAACTACCTGCAGTTTCCATGGTCATGTGACCAGCTTCTGTAAAGCGTTTAAAAAACTTAAATACATCCTCATTTTGGATCGGAACGTAGTCGTTACCGCAATGACTTAGTACTTGGTTATCAGAGTCACGAACAATGTGGAATGTATTAGGTGCTTGTATAAGCCCCACATCTTCGCTCCATTCAGGCGCGTCTAGCGTATAACTAGGACGTTTACTAACAGTCCAGTCAAGCTTTGCCGCTTCCTGCATTTGTAATGGCGTTAGGTCGTTAGATACCTCGACACCCAATCCGTGCCAAGGCTTATCTCCCGTCCAAGCCATAGTTTCTACTTCATGTGCCATATATTTCTCCTTTCTTATTGCACGTTAATGATCGTAGCTGTTAAGCTACGCCGTATATTAAATAGTACACGGCTACGAAAGTAAAGCAGTATAAAGAGCGTCCCATTCGTAAGGAATATCTAGAGTTAACAGACTATCAGATTTATAACCATTTTTAACGAGTTCTTGAGCACGTTCGATACCATCGATATGGTAGAGCTTCATTTGATTGTTTTTCCGAGCGAGTACGAACACCTGACCGCCGTGCATTGCACGTTTAGAAAGCCAAGCGACTTGCATTGGACGTAGAGTGAGTGAGTTACCTGAGTGAACTTCTTTAAGCTCAATCCAAAACTCTTTGCCCTTAACACAGCCATTAACGTCAGGTACACCAGAGCCTGTAATACCTGTCTCTATACGTTGCCAATGTACTTGTTTTATATTGTCTCTAAGTAGAGCCCACAGATTTTTTTCTTTTGGCATAATCTAATACTTCCGAAATTAATTTACCACTTTTCGTTCTTGATGGTGACATAGTAAAAAAGCCTTGATCTTCTGCTTCTACTTCGGTTATTTTTACAACTTTAGGAACCTCTCCTCTTTTTTCTTTATGATATCGCTCCATCTTGTCTGTCCAATTATGATAACGAACACTGGTTAATTGTGGTAAACCTTTTTTCTTTCTATGATAGTTTCTTATACTTTTTGCCTCCCAATACTCTCTACCACTGTGTTTAGCTTGAGTTCTCCTTTCGTATCTAGCTATTGATAAAGCGTATTCACTACGTAATAACATATGTAAATCTTCTGTATCTTCTTGTACATAAGCTGTATAACCACCGTTAGCATCGTACGCACAATCAGCGTAAAATTCAGCTTGAGCTAATATATCAGGATCGACATAGTATTCTCCATAACTATTAGGTTGTTCTATAAAACGATGTTCAGTAAGGTCAGTAATACTGTATGGGTTTTTACGAGAATCATATTCATGTTGTCGTTTACATTCTTTACTACAAAATAATTCTGTCTTTTTAACATAGAAAAATTCTTCATAACATTGCCCACATATACGTGCAGTATCTGCTCTAACCTCGTACTCGAACATCAGAACATATCCCATCCTGTATGCGGAGCTACTTTTTTATTATTATTTATGACTCGTACTTCATTAGACTCGAGCCAGTCAGTAAAAGCTAATCCAGCTTGTTTTTTATCTCCGTAAGTAGAGTAGAACTCAGACCATTTATCTCTAGCTATTTTGACACCATAGTAATAATCGCCCTTACCTAATTTACATCTAGTTATTATTTGCCACATACGTTGTTTCGTAAGGTCATATTCCTCACCTAATTTTTCTAAAGTGCAATCTTCTTCTAACCATTTATCGTAAATTTTTCTATACCTCAAAGCATTTTCATCTGCTTTTTGTTTTGAGATTCCTCTCATTATATTTCCTCCGTCTCACCCCAGTTTGGTCCAAGCTCTGTATCTACTACAAGAGGAACAGCAAGTTCTACACAGTTTTCCATAATTCTTGAAACTTTAGCTGCTTGTTCATTATCCTCTATAGATATATCGACTTCGTCATGTACTTGTACGTGAGGAACTATTCCTTCCTCCCATAGACCTAACATTGCTAATTTAGTCATATCTGCTGCAGAACCCTGAATCAATCTATTTAGGGCTTTATATGTAAAAGATCTTTTTAATGTATCACCGTATTTAATTTTAGCTTCCTCTAGAGGTAGGGGAACGCTTTTATCATATTTATGTTCCCACAGATCGAAATGACACCTACGACCTGCGAGAGTTCTTATATAACCTCTATCGAGAGCCACACGGGTACAGTGATCCTGTATGCCTCTTATAAAAGGTACTTTTTCATGATACTGAGCGAGTAGAGTCTGAGCTTCAGCATCGTCTAATCCTAGTTCCCTAATAAGTTTTTCTTTACCCATTCCATAACTAAGTCCTAAATTAATATTTTTAGCCTGTTTACGGGGTATTTTAGCCATATCCGCTACTATCTGATGGAAATCTGCGTTCTTATCTCTATAGGCTTTTACGGCGTCCTCAGCCCCTATTAATCCTAGTTGGTTAGCGTAATGTACCGTAAGTCTAGGTTCTTGTTGGGAGTAATCGAACACACCCCATTGACAGCCCTCCTCTGGTATAAAGATAGAGCGTATCAAGTTACCTATCTCTGGGTCACGAGCAGGCACTTGTTGTAAGTTAGGGTTGCTGTAGCTGAAACGACCACTAACCGTGCCGCCTGAATCATTACGTAATGGGTGAGCTTCGGCATGGATTCTACCATTGTACGAATGTTCTGAAATCATTTTTTCTATAAATGTAGTTCTAGCTTTATTAAACTTTCTAGCTTGTACTATCATTTTAGGTAAGTCATGTTCGTGGTTTTCTAACCACTGTCTTTGAAAACTAGCCATACCTTTTTCAGTTCTAGGGTATGGTAGATTGTTTTTATCAAACACCTTTTGTAAAGATGCGTTAGCCCATAGGTTTACATCTTCCCCATATTTACGTTTTATTTCTACTAATAGCTTTTGTTCTTTTAACGATAAATCTTTACTGATTTTATCTGCTTTCTCTTCGTCTACTCTAACACCCCTCCACCTCATTTCTATTAATAAAGGAATTAATTTACATTCTAAAGAATAGATTGACTCTAAGCCTTGTTGTTTAAGTTCTTCTTTTAATTTATGGTAAACCTTTAACGTAAGTGCTGCATCTTGCTCACCGTACGGTCCAACATACTTAGAATTAAGTTTATACATTTCTGACTTAGGGTTGATACCCCAAGCCAAGGCAGCGTCTTGTAGTAACGACTCATCTTTTTTCTCTCCGCAATAAGTCTGTCCAAGTGAGTCAAGAGAGTAGGAGTATCGGTTTTCATCTACGATTGGAGCAGCAAACATAGTGTCAAGGATTTCACCCTTAACCTCCACTCCTTCTCTCCTTAACCACCCAACATCATATAAAGCGTTATGAAAAATTACTTCTCGTTTAGGAGAAGATAGAGTATTTTTCACCCACCGCAAGACAACTGCCTCGTCAAGGTTGCCACCGCCTTCATGACGAATCGGAAAGTAACCTTTCCAATCTTTAGTAGCAACGCCCACTCCAACAATATGACCACGTCCTGTAGCCCATCCAGGACCAGACGTGAGTAAAAATGGGTCATACGTTTCTAAATCTACAGCGATACGTTCATCATCTGCAAACTTAGGAAAGATCTCTGGTATTATCCAGTTACTTTCAGGAGCGAACATAGGAGACTGATGCATTATTTCTTTTTCTTTCTAACAACCTTTACATTCTTTTTCTTAGGTTTCGGTGCTTTACCGCCTACCCAAGCTTCATTAACATCAGGCGTAGATTTATCGTCAGATTTATACGTTCCTTTTTTAGTTCTAGCTCTTTTGGGCTGTTTAGGCTCCTCAAACTTCGCTAACTCTACAGTAGCCTCTTCCATCTGTTTTGAAATAAGATCCTCTACTCCCTCCTTAACCATTTCCGATAAAACAGGGTTTTCTTTTTTACTTATTACACCCTCTTCTATCTCTTCTTTAGTTAACTCTTGAGAGTCGTTATCTACTACTAATTTTGGTTTTCTTCTGAACCAGTCGAACCATCCCATGACTCTTCCTCCATATTTTCATTAATATCACCTGAGTTGTTTAAGATATATTCTTCAACAAGTATCAAGTATCTACGTAAGTCTCTAATATCATCGAGTAAGCCAGCCTCACCTTTAAAAGCTTCGCCCGCTTCAAATACATCCCAACCATGTCGCTGAGATTGATGCTCGATCCTATCGAACTTACGTGCCAACATCATGAAAGCACCCACGCCACCGCGTCGCCTCCACGAATCTCCATAAGACTCTTCAGCTTTTTTCAAAGCTTGTAAGTCTAACTGCGCTATATCGCGCATATTTTCCCACTTATTTTCCATCGTTTCCTCCTTCGTTATTAAGTGTCCAAGATAAATCTCTCTTTTTAATCCAATCGAAACAAGCTGTCATCCAGTCGTTCGGTAGAATTCTCATAACCTCTTTATAGGCTAATTCATAATCTCTCTTTTTATGTGCGTTAAATGTTTTAACCATGGGTACAGCTATATTTTTAAATGCTGGGTTGTCCCATGTGTCGTCGTCATACGACGGCATATCCTCTGGGTGAATATTAAAAAACCTATCTAACTCCCAATCAAATACTTCAGGCTTAGTAATAAAATTCGTATACGCAATACCGTCTAATGTATCGTAAGGATTTTTTAAACTAGAGTACGTCCATGGATCTATCTCCACGCCTTTTACTCTCTCCCAAACTTCGTTATGGTATACGTGAAAGCTATCACTAACTTGTCTATATGTGCCCATACTGATTTCTAAATGACCTGCGATATATTCTTGTAACATAGACATATGTACTGCGTTCGCACCGTAAGCTCCCCAAAGCATATCATTAGAACGGTTACAAACCGTCATGTGTAATTGCTTATCTCGTATCTTAAAATAGATACTTGTATTACACGGCACGTCTTTACTGTTCCTTCCAAGGTCTTTATTAGCGTCCCACATCTGTAAAACACAGCGTCTATCGTCGGGATTATTTCGTAACATTTCTATAACCATTTTAATCTGGTCTTTATGGAAATAACTGCGCCACCTCCAACCGTACGCTCCCCATAAAGTTTCTCCGTCATCAGAAAAGTTCTCCATAGATTTAACATATCGAGTTAAAGGGGCTAAATCTTTACGCCCCGCTAACATCCATAAACCCTCTATAAAATGGAAGAAAGGGTTAGCGTCTCTTATCTTTAGAAGCAACACTCTCTCCCAAGGCTTTTCGTACACCGTAGTCACAGGCTCAAGTGCCTCGTATGTTGTTCCGTTTCTACTTTCTTGTTCACGAAAGTTACGAGGATCTTGAAATAAATCCAGTCCTAATAAAAAAGCATCGTTTACATTTCTAGCTTTTATTACTTTCATATTGAATCTTGGTACGCACTTGTTATTTCGTTAATTAAAAAACCTATCTCTTGCTCACTTAGTTGAGGCAGTTTCTTTTTGAGAAACCCCACTGCCATTTCATAACTTGCAGCGACCTTTAAATAAAAGGCTACTTCTAAAAACTGTGTGTAATATATGTCTACTATATCGCCATATTGCTCTAATAAATCAATGGCTACATCGCTCATTCCGCCCATGTTTTCTCCTTTCTATTCTTCTACCAACGGTAGTTCTTTATTATATTTATAAACACTTCGTGTTCGACCCTCTTCGTTTAGTATCCGAGAGTATTTATCGAATTCACAAAGCCCTCCTTCTATTTCCCTCATCTCAAACCGACTTAAATCGATTAAGTTAGAGTTAAGTCTTTCGCGAGATATTTCCCACAAATTACGCATCTCATCATTCCATGGATGAGTACGCCTTGAAAAATCTAAATCTCTTCCTGCTAATCTATTGAGCCCTCGCATCGCCCCTGGACCAGCATTAGCCCATGTCAAAATATCTTTAGCGTCTCGTAGTAAATAGGTGTGTCGTAAATCAGTTATAACTTCGTACGCCATGAATGGACCCATGTACGGATAGTCCCGCAAAATCTCCCAAGATTTTTCTAACGATTCCGTAGCTAGTATTTGGTCTACGAGTTTTTCTCTATCTCCCCACATATGGGATATACACTCTGCTACGCCCGTAACTTTATCCATACGGTTAGGTGTTTTAATAATGTAGGCACCTGTTATCCATTGATCTTGTTTCGTTATTTCTTCTATAGCTTTCTTTCTATCCCACTCAATATGTAAGTTATGGCGTACTAAAGTTCTCCCTGTTTCTATAAAATTAAACCAACGAAAAATTACAGTAGCCATTAACACTTCAGGATCATCCCGCCATACATTACGTATGTGTCGTTTAAACCAACGAGTCGTCCTATCTTCTTCTCGAAATACCTGACAAAATTTAAACTTTTGTAGTATAAGGTCATCTGTCCACGGTGGCTCGTGTTGTAATACTTCTTTATTAATACGTATGGTTTCCCTTTCATGTATCCAATAAAAGTATAAGTCGAGCCTATCCCGTAGTTCTTGAATCACTTTTTAACAAGCCTCCACGCACAGTTGTTAGCGACCTCAGGGTAAAATACCGCCGCCGCCATTCTTAAAAACTGTTTACCGAAACGTTCTTGTAACGTTATAAGTTGTTCCATACTCCATCCAGTGTGGGTTATTCGGTCATAGTCTTTGGTATAGTTATCCTCATGCATGGCTTTCTTTAATTTAGGCATTTGTATAAACGTACCTGTTACTGCCTCTATACGGAAGTTTCTTTCTAGTTCTTCTTTTAGTTCTTGAAAGCCCCACTCATAGACATGATCCTCGGGCAACTTATCGTTAGAGCCGTCATGGTTAGGCGTTGATATATAAGCAATAGCATCAGGTCGCATAACCCTTGCCGCCTCATCAAGCCAAGCGGGGACAAACTCTCTGCCCATGTGTTCAATAACTTCTGTCGACCAAAAGAAGTCTATACTTTCATCGGGTAAGTCTAGTATCGGATTAGTTGTTAAATCCTGTATACGTATCTCGCCGTTAAAATTCTTAAACCATGTAGATTCTTCTAGTTCTCCCCCGCCGTTCGACCAAAAAGGGTTTTCTAATTGACACGCTGGATCGATATCGTACCCGTAATAAGAACGGATAACATCAGACTTTTTAATAACATAAGCCTTATACAACACTCTTAATGACCAACACTCACCACAACCTATTTCTAAAGTATCTAATGGTCTACCTAATAATTTAGATTCTTCTATAGCCAAACTAGCTATTTTATCGAATCTACTCATATGGGCTAATTCATCAGGTCGCCAGTTTCCTAACACACCTGCAGAAGCTAAATCCATCCGAGTGTTTTTGCTATCGTTTTCGTTAACTTTTAATTTTCGTCTTATAGATGACATATTTTCTCCTTTCTAATATACACATTTAATTATCCTTTACTTTTAGTTGCAAAGTAAAGAAGTTTTTATATTTGAAAGCATCTTGTTGTAGTAGGTTCTATCAAATATAAATTCTCTTTTGCCCTAGTAAGCCCAACATAAAACACCCTGTTTTCGTCGTCAGGGTTTTGTTGATATGTTTTATAAACTCTATTAGTTATATCTGTTAATAAAACTACGTTTGTAGCTTCGCCACCTTTAGCGGCATGTATGGTAGATAAACGTATTCTAGGTTCTTTCGTAATTTTTTCTCCTCTTCGTAACATAGCCCGTATATAACTAACCTCTTTAGGAGTTAAAGAAGTAAGGGCATCGTACCAATCTCCATCAGGTAGTTCGGGAAAACGTTCCTTTAAATCGGCTAGCGTCATCATCGCGTCAATTTCTAAAACATCTAGGGAGTTTACCTTACGGACTTTTATAAATTTTAACAGATTGACGCATTCTGATAGGGGTAAACTATCTCCTTTCCTTAAAATCTGCCAATTTAACACAGCTTTTATTTTTGTATCAGAAATACTAGGTCTGCCTTTAACTTCAAAAAACCATCCTTCGTTTCTACAATAATCATCGATTTGTTCTAATAAATAATTTGTTCTAGCTAATACTAACCAATCACCTTTTTCCATATTAATAAGTTCGATAGACGGTTCCCACCTAACTAATCCTGTTTGTTTCCTAGGAAGCCATGCCTTATGAATCCTGGATCGTACTTGATTAATACATCGACTAGCTAATTCATGAACCGCTGACGGTATACGGTAAGATTGTTCTAAGATCATTGCATCTTTAGAGTTTTGTATTAAATAATCTACGTCTGCACCTGCCCACTTATAAATAGCTTGGTCATCATCTCCTGCCACATATACACGGTCAGCATACTGAATAATCTTACGAACCACTGCCCACTGTAATGGAGATAAATCTTGAGCTTCATCTACAAAAACTGCATCTAATTTAGGCACATCGCCTTTTTCTAAAAACAGTTTTAGCATATCCGTATAATCCACTAATAATCTATCTTGTTTAAATAAGTCTAACCCTCTTGCATATCGTTCTAATTCGAACCAACCTACTGCATCCTCTACATCGTGCCATTGATCTTTTAAATCTACTTGTCTCATACGGGATAGATTTTCTATAAAAGCTAAACGATCATCGTGGCTCATTCCAAATAAATGTCCTGAGTCTGTACCCGCTCCGCCTGTTAATCTTAAATTAAGAACTTGATTTAATTCTCTTATATCTTTTAAATCCATAACGCTTTCTTTAGAAAGACCTAATTGTCTAAACGCTAAAGAATGGAGCGTACGGAAAAACGGTAAATCTTTACGAGTTAGTTCAAATTTATCCATAGCTCGTTGTTTACCTTCATTAACCGCTTTTTTAGTGAACGTAAAAAATCCTATCCTAGTAGGCTCTGTACCTTTTTCTAATTCATCTTCTATAAGACCTAACAATGTGCTCGTCTTGCCTGTTCCTGGTGGTCCAAGAATAACTTGTGTATGGTCAGGCAGTGTCATAGCCCTGTCCTAAAAGTTAAATTAATCCTTTCGTTAACGCCACTTACTCTAGGTACAGCATGTGTTGCTGACATCTGAGAAGCTCCATCAAAAATTATTACATCGCCGTGTCTTAATATATAAGACCTGAACTTGCTTATGTCCACCCCCTCGGTGTTTATTTCGCTAGTATCAGTTCTATCTTTAATATTTCCAGCGTACTGCCTCCAATTAAATACTCGTGGCTCTCCGAAAGAGATAGAGACAACAAGGTCATCTTCTGTAGGAACAGTATCTGAATGATAAGGAACGCCTACTTGACCATTTTTATAAAGACCACATAAACAAAAGGTAAACTCAACTTCACGTCCTGTAACTCTTTTAGTATATTCCTCTGCACCTTGTTTAATCCATGTCATATTTTTACTCCACGGATCAGGTTCATATAACTTACCCGCATATTCAAAAGAAGATAAGCCATAAGCCCTTGTTGGTCTACCTACGACAGGTTTTCCATTAAATATTCTTTCTACTGGGTTATCCCATTTTTCGATATACGGCATATAATCTTTCATGCCTCCTCTCATATAAGTCATCATATTGGATTCTCATTAAATTCTGGTAAGTCGTGGGATTCGGTCTGAGCGATAAACTCTGTAATATACCAAACATTAACACCCTTACCTTTTATGTTAAAAAAGTGTGGACTACCCTCCATCTGTTTTAGTTTTGCTGTAAGTTTGTTTCTAGGATAATCTTTAAAATTATGCCTATGTAAATACTCCATAAGGTCAGCTAATCTAAAATATGTTTTACCATTCTCTGTCCACGGTTTATGTAAAAGTATTTCATCCTTCTCTCTAGCAGGTCTTTCTGTACAAAAAGTTTCTAATAGCTCTAAGAAGTGTCCTTCTGTAGAAGATTCTTTAGGTACTTCAACTATCGTTAAACTATCTAATAGTTGCTGTATTATCTGTCTCCATACGTTTTCTTTTACTTTAGGAGGTATTTTATTTAAAGCGTCCATACATTTACGCTGAAATCTGTTTTGGTTTAATAAATCATCTGTTTCTAATTCTAATCTCCCACCCTCAACATCTAAAAACCAGATAGGTGGATCACTATCTTGTTTAGTTAAATTACTAAATAATGGCGTTCCGCCGTTAGCCCCTATACCATGTTTTCTTGTTCTACATAATGGACTATTACAATGACTCGCTATAGGTTGGTCATTACATCTATAAAAATAATCTTTCCTTTTTAGTTGTTTAGTTACCGTAATAACTTCTTGTGCCCCCAATGGTGGTTGCATATATTGTAAGTTTACTTTCTCTAATCTTGTTTCCCACTCGTCTGGGTATTTTTTCCTTAAAAACACTCCAACGTTAAATAAACCTGAGTTCCTAGTTCCTTTAGGAAATCCCTGAACTATTAAATGTTGTATACATGGAGGGGCTTGGTCTAGCCAATCTATGTTTTCCGCTAAAGGACTAGCCTCTAACTTTTCTATTTGCTCTACTGTTAGAGTTATTTCTTTAACTCTTTCTATAAATTCTTCTGGACTTAGAGCTTGACCCTCAGTTCCATAACCATACCTAGTAGAACTCTCTCCCCCAAAGTAAGGCATATTTAATGTGCTACCTCTATCCCCCCTATCTAACAACAGCTGTGTTTGTTTAGGGAATATCTCCGCTTGACCGTAACCTATAGAAGCCGCTATCTGCCTTAACTTTCTTTGTAATAAAGAGGCAGGCACGGGATCTTCTATGAACAAGTAAATATGGGCTCCTCCACTTTTACTACGACATACGATTAATGGTAATTTATGTTTAGATAATTTTTTAGATAATCCTTTTAAGTCTAAGGAGTACTCATCAACATCTATAGCACCCCAAACGCAAGCATTGTTCTCGTCGATTGGGACGAGCCCAATGCTTTGTTCACCTGACAGGTGATTTTCCCATAATTGTAAAACATCGTCTTCAGATAACTCTTTAGATATAGTAATGTTTTTACCACCTGCTTTTCCATCTTCTCTCGATTCATTCGTAGCTGTAAAAGTTCCATATGCCTGCCGTAGTCCAGCGTAACGTGTAGCAAATTCCTCTGCTAACGACATATGTTTTCTCCTTTATTTTAGAAGGGAGCATCTTCCTCGGAATCTGTAGGTATTTCTACTCCTCCGTCTCTTTGCTGCTCTTCTTTTACTTCTACCTCACCCGATCTAGCAGCGTTCATAAACTCTTTAGCTATATGCGCTGTTTCTACGTCGGTTGGACCCTCTTGATTTACAGTAAACCCGTTCCACGAACCTTTATCATTAGATTGTGATAAAGTTCCTAACGTATATTTATACGCGAACATAGGAGCAGATACTGACTGACCTTTGCTAGTTTGAACTCTTGCCATTCTTAACATAGTCAACCACTTCCTAGAAGCACCTAACTGTGTGGATGTAAAAGCTACTACCGCTTGTTGTGGTGTAGGTTCTAAAACTAATATAAAGAACTGTGCCGTTTCTACTATTTCGTTACCGTTATCTAAATATAATCTACGGGACTCAGGATCTTTTGTACAAGATTTTAAAATAGAAGCACCATGGTCAGCGTTAACTAAACCACCACCCTTCTCTCTAGGAACCCACTCAATGTATTTTTTAACATACGCGCAAGGCACAACTGTGATGCCTTTCTCCCCATCGTAGACTTCATTAGTCACTGTATTAACAAGCATGCCTGCTTGTGCATCTGGGTTATATCTTCCGTCTTGTTTATTAAGTTGTGGGGACATTTGCTGAAGAACCCTGATAAACGGGATCGCAAAATCCTCAGTTGTAGTTTCTTCTAATCCTGTACCACCCGATAATAAATCATCGTCAAAAGTAGCGATTGCTGTTTGTTTCGCCTCAGCTAGGCTTGTTTTATCTTCTGCCATAATATTAATCCTTCTTAATAATAGCTTTGGAACCTATATAGATTCCAAATGGTTCTGTTGGAATATCCTTTCCAGATGTTAATTGCTCTTTAACAAAAGCTTTTAACGTACTTGGATGGACGGTTTGTTTTACCTCTGGTGATAGCCCCCTAGATTTAAGAGCCATAACAGTTTCATCAACTACTTGCCCCTCCTCTCTACCAAACTTTAACGAAACTTCATTTTTAATTAAACCTTCGTGTCCGTTTTCGACTAACCATTGGTAAGCGAGCTCTTGATTAGCTTTAGATATATGAGCGTTATAAAACTCAGTAACAGATATTTTTTCACCTGTACTAAGAACTATCTCTGTAAGCCCTGCGGTTTGCATAGCCTCAGGTAACTCTTGTTCTGAAGTTAATCTAAACTCTTCTTTTTTAGCTTTTACAGCTTCTTCTAACTCTGAAAGTTCTTGAGCTAGTTGTAACTGTTTATTAGCTAACGTAGATACTAATGAAAGCTCTCCGTCATTAAGGTCGTTAAAAGTCTCGACTGTGTCTTGACCAGTAAGTTCCTCAAACGTTGGGTTTTCTTTATTCATAATTCTCCTTTCTGATGTAGGTCGATATCGACAGGATAGTACACGCCTTCCTGTCTATCCCATTTAAGAATACTATAACGACCTCGATTAATAAATGCAGCTATAGAACACGCGACTCCAATAGCTGCGGGATCTCCGATCAATAATAAGTAATCACCTTCTTTATAGTCCTGAAGTATTCTCTTCATTCTTCTAACTGAAGGTGCTGCACTTAACATGATATTAGTTTGCGGAGGTAACAAAACTTCAAAATCACCATACTGTCTAGCAGATGCGATATTCCGCCCCGATACTTCTTGAACAACATATACCGTCATTTTTCTCCTTTCTAATTTCTACAGGTTTTAAGATACTATCCTAATACGGCAAAGTAAAGTGATATTACTTATATGTATTTTAGGAAATAAAAATTTTACATCTAAAACTTTTTTAAAACTACTAATAGAAGTAATAATCTAATAGATTTTTTATCGAACGCAGTAAAACAGAGGATTTGAATTTATTAGATTTATCTAAAAATCTATTATAAATATTATTTATGAGAGGGCATGAAGGATAAATTTACGTTTGGACTATTAATATTCTCTAAAATATATACTATATCCTATTAGAAATAAGAAAGTTTCCACATGAAATATAAATTTAAAACGGAGCCATATGAGCATCAGCTTGAGGCGTTGAAACGATCCTGGGATAAACAAGAGTTTGCCTATTTTATGGAAATGGGGACAGGTAAATCTAAAGTACTTGTTGATAACATAGCTGTGCTCTACGACAGAGGAGCTATCAATGCGGCTGTTATAATCGCACCTAAAGGCGTATATAAGAACTGGTCAGAACGTGAAATACCAACACACATGCCCGAACATATAATAAGGCGTATAGGCGTATGGAATCCTGCACCAAATAAAAAAGAAAAACTACAGCTTACAAAGTTGTTTGAAGTCACAGACGATTTAAAGATATTAGTTATTAATGTAGAAGCTTTTAGTACTAAGAAAGGTGTGGCGTTCGTAGATAAGTTTTTACTAACCCACAACGCCATGATGGCAGTCGATGAATCTACCACAATAAAAAACCCGAAAGCACAACGGACAAAGAACCTCGTTAAGTTGGCATTACAAAGTAAATACAGACGCATATTAACAGGTTTTCCTGTTACTCAATCACCACTAGACTTATATAGTCAATCAGAGTTTTTATGCTCTCAGTTGTTAGGGTATTCATCATTTTATACGTTTCAAAATCATTACGCGAAAGTAATAAATAGAAGCATGGGGCAAAGAACTTTTAGACAAGTAGTTGGTTATCAAAACTTAGATGAATTATCTGATAAAGTAAACCAGTTTTCTTATAGAGTTTTGAAAAAAGATTGTTTAGACCTTCCAGATAAAGTTTACCAAAAAAGAGAAGTAGAACTTACTCCTGAACAAAAGAAAGTATATAACCAAATAAAAGATTATGCGATAGCAGAACTTGAATCGAATGAAATAGTTAGTGTTAGCTCGGTTCTAACTCAAATATTAAGATTACACCAAGTTACCTGTGGTTTTGTAAAACACGATGAAGGTGAAGAAATAGAAATTAAAAACAATCGATTAGAGGAATTATTAAAAGTATTAGAAGAAATACAAGGTAAAACAATTATATGGGCTAATTATCAATACGATATAAAAAGGATTTTAAAAACATTGCACGATATTGTAGGAGTTGATGCAGTAGCTACGTATTACGGAGGAACACCTGAAGAAGAACGTCAATCCATCATTGATAGGTTTCAAGATCCCAACTCTAGATTACAGTATCTAATAAGTAATACTCAAACAGGTGGGTATGGAATCACCCTACACCAAGCAAGTAACGTTGTTTATTACAGTAATAATTATGATTTAGAAAAACGATTACAATCAGAAGATAGGGCTCATCGTATAGGACAAGTTAATAAAGTAACTTATATTGATTTAATATCGAAAGATACTGTAGATGAAAAAATTGTAAAAGCTTTGCGCAATAAGCTCAACCTAGCACAAGAGGTGTTAGGTGATGATAAATGGAAGGATTGGATTGGTTAAGACCTAAAATTTTCTAATTCCTTCATAGCTTCTTCCGCGCTCATAATACCGCCGCCATCAGCCATAAAACCCATTTTGTTTCTTACGTCTTCAGGTAACTTACCTAGCCCTTTATTACCTTCAGGAACAGGTTTTAACGCTTTACCTTCTGCCGCTCTTTGAGGTTCACGGGAAGCGGCTTCTAACATAGATTTAGCGTCGTCTAATAACATCAAAGCTTGTTGTACATCACCCCCTGTTCTACCTACTACAGCTTCTGCTAATGCTCCTGCATCTTGTTGCATAGACATACCACTGTCCTCGGGCATCGTTCTATCCATACCTGAACCTAACATAGCCTCATTACCCATAAGTGCTGCCATAGCTTCCATGGCTTCTGGAGGTGCCTCTCTTTTAGCATTTGGGTTACCCATAGGTACATCTGCTCTTTTACCCATCATCATTATTTCTTCTGTTGGTTTCATCGCCATATTTATCTCCTTGGTCTAAACGACTGCGCGAATAGTTGTGTTAGTTTATCGTTTTGTTGCATCGGGGGCAAGCCTGCTAATCCCATATTCATAGGACTATTCGGTAATTTCATAGCTCCTCCACCTCTCATAGACATAAACCCTAAATTAGTTTGAGGTTCTTCTCCTGGTCTACTGCCAAACTCTGCTGCGGACATCGGTCGCACAAAAGTTGTTTGCTGTTGTGGAGGTGCAGGATTATATACTGCGTTTTGTAATGCAGAATTATAAGCCTGTCTTTGTTGTGTAATTAAATTACTTATGGGTGAATTAATCGGTGCAGGTCGACCGCTCACATCTGGCAATCTTACAGGGGGTGAAAATACACCAGGAGGTTGATTAGGATCATACGCAGGAATATTATCACGTCCTGTACTTGGTAATGATCCAACACCCCCTATAATAGGTAAATCTAATTCGTTAGCTCTACCTATAGCCCTTTCGTCATCACTATTTAATAAACCAAGTAATCCTGCGGCTAATTCTTCATTAGTTAAAGTTGGTGTATTGAAAGCTATCGGTGCTGCTGCTGGAGTAGTCACTGCTGGAGTAGTCACTGCTGGAGTAGTCACTGCTGGAGAAGTTTCTACTGGAAGAGCTTGTGTTATAGTTTCTTTAAAATCAATAAGATCAGGAGCTGTGGGTTCTGCGAACGTAGGAAAATCTCTATCGGAAACAGCTTCTATAGCTTTATCTTGTGGCATCATTGTACCTAAAACTTGTTCTACTACAGGAGGAAGAGAACCAATACCAGATTCGAAATCTGTTATTTGGTCAATCACGTTTTCAGCTACGTCTTTTTCGAATTCATTTGTTGAATTAGATAAATCTTGTTCTGCTAAATATTTAGCAACTTGTGACGCAATACCTGCGTTTATGTCTTCCAGATCAATATTTGGAAGAGCAAAGTTTCCTATATTTATACCACCAAATCCTGGACCCATTAGTTGTATGCTCCTATTGTTCTCTGTAATCTTTCAATATCTTGTATCATTTCTGTTGTCAATGTTTCTCTAGCTGTTGGTGTTTGTCTTTTTTCTACTGTATCGTAAAATCTAGCTGTGCTACCAATATCTTCATAATGTAATATACCATAATCAGCCAATATTTTTGCAATATTTCCTGCTTTTTTAGTGTCTTTTATACCATCAGCATAAGCTTTAAATAAGTTGTCATCAGTAAGAACTTTACTTAAAAATTTAATATTACGGTCTGTAACAAGATTTTCTAAGGCTGTAGTTCTTCTACCAAACTGTGTCAGAGGTGGTATGAAAAATCTTCTAAGATACTCTGTTCCAGGATCAGACACTGCTTCTCTTATTTGTTGTCTTAATGGAGCCGCGCTTGTTAAATCTTGTGTAAGCCTCATGCCGACATCTCTCATAACATCAAGATTAGTAAAAAAATCATCTGGATTATCGATCAACCTACCCATTACTCCTTTAAAACTTAAATCATCACCAACTAATTGTGCAGGAGCAAACCCCTCGTTCATAAATTGGTTTAATCTATTAACGTCAAATTTACCGTCTACTGATGATCTTAATAAAATATATTTTTTAGTTGCATCACTTATTTGTTTTTGTAGTATTTCTTTTTCGGCTCCTGTTGCTGATTCAAGTAAGTCATCTATAAAATTTAAATCATCGATTAATTCACCGCTTGCCTTTCTAGTTCCTCCTGTTCCTAATATTTCAGTTACTATATTAAAGGGGCTATCTTCTCCAAATTTAGCAGTAAGTAATCTATTCTTTCTATCTAAACGTTCTAACGGTTCAGTTATATTTTTAGCAAAATCTTGTCTAGTTCGTAATATCCCTTTAAATTCATCTTCGGGAAAAATAGATCTTAGTGTTGCTTCGTTTTCATCTAAAAAAGTTCTATAGTTTTTACTAAGTTCTACAGGGGATAAATCAGGGTCGTCAAAAAAGTTTCGTTTTATAAATTCAATAGTGTCGTTTCTAATCCTTCTTATCTCACTGTTACTGTTTGTGGTTTGTAAAAAATCAATAAGACTATTAGCTCTAGTATTTACTGTTTTACCTTTTCCTCCTGCAAATAAATATCCAACAACCTCTTCAGGATTTGTTCGTAATAAATCTGTTATAGCACGATTGTTTGCTAATTCGGTACCATATTTTTGTACGTTTAATGTTTCAATAACATAATCTGCTTGGTCTTTAGGAAGATTTTTTCTTATCGTACTAAACATAGTATTTTCAATAGACTCTTGTAAATCACGACTAAGTTGGAAAACTTTTTGTTGTCCGACACTTTTTCCTGGTTCTAATGTGCTAGCGAATGAATTAATCTGTGTACGAATATCGTTTAATTCTCTTATCGTTAAATCTCCGTCTTTATATCTTGTAAGTCTTTCTAAAATTTGTGGCTCGAATAATTCATTAAAATTTTTATCTATTTCTTTACGACCTACATTTAAACCTGTTGTTTGTTTACCTGCGTCTTCGAAAGCTTTTATTTGATTTCTAAAACCTCTACCTGTAAATTTTAAATTAGCTAATTCAGGTAAATCGAACGCCGTATTAACATCGTTAGCTAGTTGTTCTTTATAATTACGAGATATTTGGTTTAAACGGGTTGTGGTTCTAGGTATTAGTTTAGAAGAGGCTTGTATATCAACAACTTCATCTAATAAATTTTTACCTTGAGAAGCTGACCTCATGTTATCTATGTTTTCTTTAATAGTTGACATGATAACAAGACCTTGATCTTGTAAATTTTTAGATTTCCTTCCAAATAAATTAGTGAGAGATTTAGCTACGGTATTCCCTGTCGTATCATTAGCTAAGTCTTTGAAAATACCGTCAAATAAATCTTGTATTAATTGTTCGTTACCGTCTAACATTTCTTTATATAAAATGCCGTATTCAGGATTGTTTATATTTGTCATTAAAATATTTTCTAAATCAGCAATATAAGAATCTTTTGTGGCTTGCGCTAAAGTAGGATTAAATTTTAATTCTTTACCTATTTCAGAAGAGAGTTTTTCTAAAGCTTCATCGATATCAAGGAGACTTGTAGGCTCCTCACCTGTTCTTGTTCTTACTGTTTTACCTTGAGCACTAGCTTGTTTA
>TARA_R100001443_G_scaffold58970_3_pt1 | contig 21302 bp, 12 predicted proteins | sample TARA_R100001443 | Tara Oceans TARA_R100001443 (sample SAMEA2622142) | marine metagenome | biome: marine biome (ENVO:00000447); feature: deep chlorophyll maximum layer (ENVO:xxxxxxxx); material: "saline water (ENVO:00002010), including plankton (ENVO:xxxxxxxx)" | depth 50 m
AACGACTAACTCCGGTATTACGACTATTGCCTCTTCAGCAGGTGGTGGATCTACTGCTGAAGTAAGAGCAAATACTCTTGTTGTTTCTGGTGTGACAACAGCAAGTGATGTTAACATCTCTGGCATTGCGACTGCTGGTATCGGTACTATTAGATCACTGAGAGTTGGTGCTGGTGTTGGTGCTGCTGCACCAAATGGTCAACTTGCAGTTGTCAATCCAAATGGAATTGCGGCTTTCACTGTTGGTCAAAACGTTGATGGATCAGGAGCAAATCACCTCGGATTCTACTACAATGGTCCTGGTGCTCCTGTAGCCGCACAAATGTTCACATCAAACGGTGTTCTTCGTTTTGTGACTGATGGAGGTGGTGGTGGTTCCCTTCCTCTGAATCAACAGGCAGGATTCCAATTTGGTGTAAATGGAAACTTCTCCGCTGGACCACTTGTAGCAATTCACGATGTCACAGCTGCGACTGGTATTAGTACATCACTAGTTGTTAACGGTAACACCCTCTTAAATGATGGACTAACTGTTACTGGGGTTTCAACAGCAGGTTCGTTTGAAGGTGATGGATCAGATCTTGTTAGCGGTAAATGGACACTTGGTGCTAATGGTAGTAGTGACTACACCTTTACTGGTGTTGGTTTTACGGTAACCACAAATGACCCAGATCTCTATCTCGCGAGAGGTAGTGTATATGAGTTTGTTAATAACATGGGCGCTCACCCATTCCGCATTCAATCTACACCTAATGGGTCAACTGGAACACAATATAATAATGGTGTTACTAACAATGATGCTTCAAATGGAACAGTGAAATTTGAAGTCACCATGAATGCACCTAATACGTTGTATTATCAGTGTACATCACACTCTGGAATGGGTGGAACTATTTTCATCTATCCAGAACTTCGTTAAATCTCACTAAATAAGAAAAAAGTCTACTTAAAATGGCTGCGATTATAACTGACCAATTAAGAATTCTTAATGCGAAGAATTTCGTTGCTGGTGTTCAATCTAGCACGAATTCGTATTATACCTTTATTGGTCTCCCCAACGCTTCTGATTTCCAATCGGATTGGAATACTAATCCGCCATCTCCCAAGGATGCATTGGATGAGTCCAATGATTATTGGGACAATATGATTGCCATGAAGAAGATTTCTGGTAGTGATATTAGTCAGGTCGTTAGGAAAGTAACTTGGTCGTCGGGAACCACATATGATATGTGGAGAAATGATATTACCAGAGATAACCCATCTCAACCATCTGGTTCATTTGACATTTATGATGCTAATTATTTTGTAATGAACTCTGATTTTAGAGTTTATATTTGTCTCTTCAATAATGCTAACCCAGAAAATGCCTATCAAGGCAGTCCATCTCTTGATGAACCTACTTTTACAGATTTAGAACCAAGAGCAGCAGGTAGTAGCGGTGACGGATACATCTGGAAATATCTGTATACTATCAAACCAAGTCAAGCGATTAAGTTTGATTCTACAAATTACATTCCCGTCCCCAACGCATGGGAAACAAATACTGATGATGCTCCCATAAGACAGAATGCTGCCACTAGTGGTCAATTGAAGATTGTAACTATTAGGGGTCGTGGTGTAGGACTCGGAACAGCAAGGACATATACAAGAGTTCCCATTGAAGGTGACGGAAGAGGGGCGGAAGCGACGGTTGTAGTTAACAATGATTCCAAGATTGAATCAGTCTCCATATCCAAAGGTGGTTCTGACTATACTTTTGGAACATTAAATCTGACAGGAAGAGTTCCAACCGGAACAACTTCTCCAACTTTTGATATCATTATACCTCCTAATGGTGGACATGGTGCTGATATCTATCGCGAGTTGGGTGCTTTTAATGTTCTTACATATTCAAGATTTGAAAACGATAGCGAAAATCCAGACTTTATCACTGGTAATGAATTTGCCAGAATTGGTTTGATTGAAAATCCTCTTGATAATGATTCAAACACAGTCCTTTCAAAAGATAAGGCAAGTGCTGTATATGCTCTTAAATTAACTAGTGAAGGAAATCAATATCAGACTGCTTCATTTGCAACTGATGTTCAGATTGAACAGACAGTCGGAGTTGGTTCGACTGCAGTCGGTAGAGTTATCTCCTACGATCAGGTTACTGGTGTTTTGAAATATTGGCAAGATAGAACCAATTCTGGATTTAACACTGACGGAACTGCGAATACCTCACCAACATATGGTTTTGAAACATTAAGATTTACAGGAGATCCAGCAAGCGGTGGTTCTTTTGATATTCGTGGTGGTTCTCAAACTCTTGGAATTGATACTAACTTCGGAAGCATCGCTTCTCCGGGTATAAGTACCGTAATAAATAGTCGTACATACTTTCTTGGTCAGAGTTTTGTTCAAGGAGTGGCACAACCAGAGTCCAAGAAGTATTCTGGAAATATTATCCATGTGGATAATAGACCTTCTGTCACTAGGTCATCCTCACAGAAAGAAGACGTAAAGATTATCTTGCAGTTCTAAAGAATTATGCCACAGGAAACTAATCTCAATGTTGCTCCTTATTTTGACGACTTTGACCCCCGCAACAATTACTACAAGGTACTCTTTAAACCTGCCTTTCCTATTCAGGCAAGAGAGTTAAATAATCTTCAATCTATCCTTCAAGATCAGATTGAGAAGATGGGAACGAACATCTTCAAAGAAGGAACAGTTGTTATTCCGGGTTCTACGAACTACAACCCTAATTTTCATGCTGTTCAAGTTCAATCACAGTTCCTTGGCATTCCTGTAACTGTATATCTTGAGGAATTATTAGGAAAGAAAATCGTTGGTTCCGAATCTGGAATTACTGCGGAAGTTATTACATATATTACTGATGCCGAGTCATCAAAAGGTAATTGTACACTCTATGTAAATTATCTTAATTCAAGCACCACTGATGATACTACGGAAACATTCTTTGACAATGAAGTTCTTCAAGTTGAAGAAGCAATTACCTATGCCTCAACATTTATTGGAGCAGGTGAAGGATTTGCCAATACTATCGTAGAAAATGCCACTACTGATGGCACAGCATTTGTTATAGCAGAGGGCGTCTATTTCATTAGAGGTTCTTTTGTTACTGTTCCTTCTCAACTGCTAATTCTCGATCAGTACGGCACAACACCAAGTTATAGAATTGGTCTGACTATTAGAGAAGAACTTATCTCTGCCGATACAGATCCAATTTTAACTGATAATGCTTCTGGTTTCAACAACTTTGCTGCTCCTGGTGCTGATAGATTAAGCATTACTGCCACTCTATCAAAGAAAGATATTAACAGTTACGATGAGGAGAACTTTGTTCAACTTGCCGAAGTTCAGAGTGGTGCTTTAAGAAGAAAATCAGACGATACAAAATATAATCTACTTGGTGATGAATTTGCCAAGAGAACGTATGAAGAATCTGGAAACTACTATATTAAAGAATTCATAACGACTGTAAGAGAGTCGCTAAACAATCAAGAAGGAAATAGAGGCGTCTACGAACCAGGTCAAGTCACACGTCAGGGTAATACACCCACTGACGATTTGATGGTTTATAAGATATCACCTGGTAGGGCATATGTCAAGGGATATGAGGTAGATGTTAGATCACCCTCTCTAATTGACGTAGCAAAACCAAGAACAACTCGTCTGTTAGAAAATCAGGCAGTTAACTTTGCGTTTGGACCTACTGTTGAAGTCAATAATGTAAGTGGATCACCTCTCGTTGGGTTTAACACCTCTACAACTTTAAGTCTCAGAGATCAAAGAGTTGGTGGAATTGCCACAGCAGCACCCGGATCTGAAATTGGTCTTGCTAGGGTTTATGACTTTGTATTAGAATCTGGTTCATATAATACCAGCACCCCCCAGGATAACCTGTGGGATCTGTCTATGTTTGATGTACAAACATATACTGACATTGATATCAATATCAGCATTACCCTGAACGCTTCAAACTCCATTCATATTGAAGGCGAATCTAGCGGAGCAACTGCTTTCCTGAGATATGATGTAAATGCTGGAACTGCTTTGACCGCTTACAGTAAGCAGGGTGATTTTACATTCGGCGAGAGAATCAAGTTTAATGGTGTTCTAGACAACGCAAGATTCATCACCAATATCAATAATCATACAATTTCAGATGTCAAATCTGTATTTGTTGATGCTGTTGGAGCAGGTAACACATTTAGTGGTGATCTTGTACAGCATCAAGGAATTTCTATTGGTATCGCTTCAATCACAGGAAGAGCCACTACAGGTGTATCAACCATCACAAGTCCATCGCTCAATACTGGTGGTTTTGTAGGTATTGTAACAGCAGGCAACCTTCTCAGGTTTACTCTTGCTGAAAACAACGATCCTACTCTGGTTAGAGTTACAGGTATCAATGGTGCTGATGCTACTGTTGTTGGTGTTACCACTGTTCCTGGTGTATGTGAAGGATCTCCACCAGAAAACAGTGCTTCTCTGACAGATCTGACAACTGCTATTTCAAGACTTCAAGGTTCCACTGGAACAGGAAATGAATCGAGCAATGACTCTATTTACAGTGCTCTTGGAAAAAGCAATGTCCAGAATGTAGACCTGACAAATTCAAATATCATCATCAGAAATAACTTCGATGTTCAAATTGATGCTAATGGTGATACACAAGTATTACAGGTCAATGATCCATTAAAAGAGGTTTTCCTTGCTTTTGATGAAGAGAGATACTCCTTAATTAGATCTGATGGCACAACAGAAGCACTGACTACTGATAAATTTGTATTTACTGTTGGTTCTACACAACTTCAAATTAAAGGATTAAGTGGTTCCGATCCTAATTCAAAACTGATCGCCACTATTAGAAAGTCAAACGTTACTAATAAGGTTAAACTAAAGTCAAATTCCAGTATCATTATTAATAATTCAATTAATAGTGCTTCCGGTATTGGCACTGGAACACTTAATGATGGTTTGAGATTTGGATCATATGCTTTTGGAACAAGAGTTCAAGATTCTACCATTTCTTTAAATGTCCCCGATGTAATGGACATCTATGGAATCTATGAAGCAGATGGAGTTACTGATCCTCAATCTCCTAATGCTGCTGTTTCGCAATTAAACGGACCTTCAAATAGCACAAATGATTTGGTTATTGGTGAGATTATCACAGGACAAACCAGTGGATCAAAAGCAAGACTGATCGAAAAATTAACAACAAATTCAATCGGATATGTTTACTTAAACGATATAGTGTTTGAACCAGGTGAACTAATCAGTTTTGCTGACTCGACAGTAACTGGTAATATTTCAAGTATTAATATTGGTTCTAAAAATATCACCAGAAACTACTCTTTGGCAAAAGGTCAAAGATCTTCATTCTATGATTTCTCAAGAATTGTCAAAAAGGGCAATTTCCCTGCACCAACAAGAAAATTAAGAGTTTATTTCTCTGCTGGTTACTATGAGTCTAGCGACACAGGGGACATTACTACAGTTAATTCCTATGATTCATTTGATTACAGTTCAGATATTTCAATTGTTGGTGGAAAAAGAGTAACCGATATTATCGATGCCAGACCTCGCGTTAGCGAATATAGCACTGCTGCTGGAACAAGATCTCCACTTGAATTCTTTGGCAGAAACTTTAACGGTGGACAGCATAGTTCTAAAAATGTAATTGCCTCCGATGAATCACTGACTGTATCTTACAATTATTATCTGGCAAGAGCAGATAGACTGTATGTTGATAAGTATGGTTCATTCTCTGTTAGATATGGCGCTCCTGATGATGTCCCTCAACTTCCAACACCTGTAACAGATGGTCTGAATATTGCTAACATCTATATGCCTGCTTACCTTTACAACGTAAAGGATGCTAAATTGAACTTTATTGATCATAAGAGATATCAGATGATTGATATCGCAAAGATCGAACAAAGAGTCAAGAATCTTGAATATTATACATCATTGGATCAACTTGAACAATCCACTTTGAATACCTTCGTTCCAGATACGAATGGACTGAATAGATTTAAATCAGGTATTTTCGTTGATAACTTCTCAACTAGAATTCCTCAAGATGATACGATTGGTATTAAGAACTCTATTGACACCAAGAAGAAAATTCTGAGACCTGCTCATTACAGCACATCATTTAACTTACAACTTGGTATTGGAAACACCATCTTTGGTGCCGGTGTTCGTAGAACAGGCAATATGCTCACCCTGGACTATCAAGATACCAGTTGGTTGGAGCAACCCTTCGCCACAAGAGTTGAAAATGTAACTCCCTTCCTGGTTAACAATTATCTTGGTTCAATTGAACTAGAACCATCAGTTGATGTATGGATTGAACCAAATAATCTTGAAGTTCGTGATGTTCTACAAGAAGGTGCTTTCTCAAGTATTGCTAGTCTTCTTGATGCAGAAGTTGAAACTGCTGAAGACGGATCAAGAGTTGGTGTTGCTCCTGTTGTTTGGGACTCTTGGGAGACCGTAGGTGCTCAACTTAATATTTCTCTTGATCAAACCACACAATCTCTGGAAGCAGCAACTAACGCTGGCAATTTAGGTAGTCAGGGAGATATTCTAAGATCTCAGGGTGTTGTTAATAATAGAATTGATGCCGCAAGAACAACAGTTGAGTCGATTACTCTTGATGGATCTGTTTCATTAAGTCAGAGAAGAACTGGTAGTCAGCAGACAGTCAATGAGGTGATTAACACCGAAAGTCTTGGTAATAGAATTATTAACAGAGAGATCATTAACTTTATGAGATCTCGTAATATCAAGTTTACCGCAAAAAGATTAAAACCATTCACCAGAATGTTTGCTTTCTTTGATGCTGTTGATATTAGTAGATTCTGTGTACCAAAACTAATTCAAATTACTATGTCATCTGGTGTATTCCAGACTGGTGAGACTGTAACTGGTGTGATGCAGTCTTCGCTTGATACGCAAGAAACATCATCCGCTGGTTCTGCTGCTATTAATTTCAGAACTTGTGTTGCCAATCATAAGTATGGTGCTTTCAACGCTCCGTCCGATATCTTTGATAGCAATCCTTATGATAGAACAGACTCAATCGCCACAGCATATACCGAATCCTCAACGCTTCTAAACGTTGATACCGATTCACTCTCCAATGAAAACGATTCACAATTCTCTGGATATATTCAACAGGGAATGATTCTCAGAGGCAACAGCAGTGGAGCAGAGGCGATTGTTACAAGAATCGCACTGGTTACTGATAGAGTTGGAACACTGATTGGTTCCTATAGGGTTCCTGATTCAGCAAATACTGCCAATCCAACGTTTGAAACTGGTAGATCTAACTTTAAGTTGTCGAGTAGTTCTACTAACTCCAATGTCGCTGGATCTGTTTCTAGTAGTGCTGAACAAATCTTCTATTCACAGGGTGATCTCGATAATACACAAGAAGTTACTCTATCTCTTAGAAATGCTGAAGTTGAGACAGAGGACCTTGATCCAGAAACTAGAGTTCTTGCTGGGGTGACTGATCAAACAAGTATTATCACTAATATCAACGCGGTCAGAATACCACCTCCACCACCACCACCGCCGCCGCCGGATCCTCCGCGTCCACCCGACCCGCCGCGGCCTCGTCGTGGAGACCCTCTTGCTCAAACATTCTTTGTTGATGATATCACGGGTGTATACCTCAGCAGGGTTGAGTTATTCTTCCAGTCGAAGGATACTGACCATCCTGTAACGGTTCAAATTCGTGAGACAAGACTCGGAACTCCCACTGAAATGATTGTGCCGTTCTCTACTGTGGTCTTAGAACCAAATCAGGTAGCGGTATCAGAAGATGGAACTACTCCAACTTCATTTGTCTTCTCATCGCCAGTATATCTAAATCCACAAACAGAATATGCTATCACTGTCCTTTCGGATGTGACCACATATAATGTCTGGATTTCTAGATTCGGTGAAACTGATGTAACCACTCTGGCAACAGAGGCAGGATCAATCCTTGTTACAGAACAACCATTACTTGGTTCTCTGTTTAAGTCTCAAAACGCAAGTGTATGGACACCAAGTCAGTATGAGGATCTTAAGTTCGTAGCATATCGTTGTAGTTTTACATCTAACGGTTTGGTACAGTTCTTTAATCCAAATCTACCAGTCGATCTTGAAAAGATTACCAAGAATGGTATATCTGTCAGATCAAGATCAATGAATGTTGGTGTTGGTACAACGATTAGTAATACTGGCAATAGTGCTGGCAACAACTTAATTTCTGGAACTGACCTAATTCAGGTCGGATCTGACTTTAAAGGAACTGTTGTTGGTCTTGCTGGTTCCGCGACTGGAACAATTTCCATCGTCAATGCTGGTATTGGTTATACGCCATCCTCTGGACAGTTCACTCATACGGGTGTTGCTCTAACTTCAATCACTGGAAATGGTATCAATGCTAGGGCAGATATCACCGTCAATGGTGGGGTTGCTATTGCTGCCACAATCAGTGGTGGTGGTAGTGGATATAATGTTGCTGACGTTGTAGCACCTATTCACGGTAACCTCGTTGGACTTGGCAATATTGGAAGAGATATGAAATTCTCTATCTCCGAACTTCTAGGATTTAATGAAATTGAAGTCAGTAATGTTCAAGGTGAACTTCTTTATGGTGCTGCTAACTTCCTGAGATTTACAACACAGACAGGTATCACATCAGATGTTAACGTTGGAACAGGCGGAAGCGTAGTTCCTCTTGCTACGGCAAGAGTTGATGCTATTAATGATGGTCTTCATGTGAAGGTATTCCAGAGAAATCATGGAATGTACGCTGATACCAACAGAGTCACACTTCAAAATGTTGCCTCTGACATTCCTGCCACTGCTCTGGGAGCAGTATACAGTAGAACCTCCAATGCTCCAATCTCAGTTGGAAGCACTGGCAATATGGCAGACTTTGAAGGACTACCTGTTAGTGTTACCAACCCTGGATATGTAAAAATTGGTAATGAGATTATCTCCTACACTGGAGTTGCTGGAAACACACTGACTGGTATCACTAGTAGAGGTGTTGATAATACATTACCGGCATCACACGCGCTTAATGAACTTGTATTCAGATATGAGTTTGGTGGCGTATCGTTGAGAAGAATCAATAAAGAACACCTGTTCGCTGATTCTGATATAACAGACGGCATTGGCATTGACTCTTACCATGTCAAAATTAACATGGCACAGAGTGGAACTGACAGAAGTGCTACTTCTTCTTCATATTCCTCTAGATACTTCACTCAAGGAACAACTGGTGGTGGTATCGCTGCCAGAGGAACATATAACTTGCCATACTCTATGGTTATTCCTAACCTTAGAACCATTTCTCCTAGTGGTGTTTCTCTTAACGCATCTGTTAGAACTGTTTCTGAAACTAGTGTTGATGGAACAGAAGTTTCCTTCCTTGACAAGGGATATCAAGAGGTATCCTTGAACGAGCAAAACTACTTTGAGAATCAAAGAATGGTTGTTTCGCCTGTCAATGAGAGAACATATCTGACCTCTCTTCCTGGACAAAAGTCCATGACATTGAATGTCAATATGAATACGAGTGATGCTAGACTTTCGCCTGCTATTGACTTGGATCACGCATCCATCATCTTTGTATCAAATAGAGCGAATCGACCTGTCACTAACTATAAGGGCGATGTTAGAGTTAAGGATATTCCCAATGATCCTAACAGTCTGATGTATGTTAGCAAGAATATTATTCTTGAGAATCCTGCCACATCTTTGAGAGTCTTCATTGATGGATATGTCTCCAACTTCAATGACGTTAGAGCATTCTATGCTGTCAATCAAGACTTACCAGCAGAAGAGTGTATATTTACACCCTTCCCTGGTGTCAACAACACCGATGAATTTGGAAAGGTTATTCAACCCTTCAGTGCTGATGGTGGACCTGATGTGTTCATTCCCAAGTCGGATATTTACACTCAAATGCCTTCCTTGAATCTCTTCAAGGAGTATAAGTTCTCCATCGATGAGTTGGATCCATTCAACTTCTTTAGAATCAAACTTGTTGGAACATCAACCAACCAGGCGGTTGTCCCACAGTTTAGAAACCTTAGAGTTATTGCCACAGTATAATGAAAAGATTGAAAGTTGAAGGAAAAGATGGTCTCTACCGCGATTCAAGCAGTAGAGCCATCATTAATACAAACAAAACTGACTATCAAAACTATATGAACGCCAGAAACAGACTCAATTCCGAAAAGGAAAGGGTTGATCGACTTGAAGAAAAAGTTGATGGGATTAAAGGTGATTTAGATGAAATCAAATCTTTGCTGAGGTCTCTAACAAATGGCTAATAATACAATCACCTTCGATCCCACAGTAAGAACACCCTATGGTGTTAATCTTACAATGTTTACAGGTGTTGATTTTGAAGAAACATTCAAGATTTTGAATAATGATAGGTCAAACTATGATTTGACTTCTCATACAATGTATTCAAGAATGACAAAGACTGTTGCGGTTGGTTCTTCTGGTGTGCCAACTGCGGAGTTTACTGAAACTATCACTGGTGCCACTAGTGGTGAATTTAAGATTGGTCTTGGCAGAAGTGATACCACATCTATAAAACAAGGAAGATATGAGTTTGATATCTTTATGGGCGTAGGAAGTAGCACTTATAGTATTGCTAGAGGCAACATTAATGTGTTTACAGGGATTTCCACAGTCTAACTAAATAGTAAAAAAGTAATGTCTCATAATGGCGCAACCATCCACCAGACAAGAACTTATCGATTATTGCTTAAGGCAACTTGGTGCTCCGGTTGTTGAAGTTAATGTCGCTGAAGAGCAACTTCAAGACCTCGTAGACGACGCGGTACAATATTTCAATGAAAGACATTTTGATGGTGTAGAGCAAGTATATCTAAAATATCAAATCACACAGGATGATATTGATAGGGCAAAGGCACGTCCACCTGGGGCACCTGATGCTGGTTCCTCCCCTGGAATTACATCTACAAGTGCCACCGCGTCCATGGGTGGATCTACTACCACATTTACTTTTTACGAAAATAGTAATTATATACAGGTTCCGCCATCAATTATTGGAATCAATAAAGTATTTCAGTGGGACGATAGTGCTACGCAGACTAATTCTGCTAACATGTTTAACTTTGAGTATCAGTTGTTTCTGAATGATATCTACTTCTTCGGCACAACCGATATCTTATCATATTCAATGGCAAAGAGTTATCTAGAAACTCTGAACTTCCTGCTCAATACACATAAACAAATTAGATTTAATCAGAGACAAGACAGACTATACTTGGATACAAACTTTGATACTATAAGCAAGGATAAATTTATTATTATCGATTGTTGGAGACAGATGGATGGTAATGATTATAGTAGAGTCTGGAATGATTCATTCCTAAAACTGTATCTTACTGCTCTCATCAAGCGTCAATGGGGTCAAAACCTTCTGAAGTTTACTGGTGTAAAACTTCCAGGTGGTGTAGAGTTTAATGGCAGGCAAATCTACGATGACGGGCAAAGAGAGGTTGATGAACTTAAAGCAAAGATGTTGAGCACATACGAGTTACCACCACTCGACTTGATTGGTTGATGATATGCTTAATCCATTTTTCCAAAACGGGACATCAGGCGAACAGAGTTTAATTCAAAGCCTGGTCAATGAACAGATAAAGATGTATGGTATTGAGGTATATTATATGCCTCGCAAATACCTGACGAAATTTACTGTAATTAAAGAAGTAATCCAATCAGAGTTTGACAATGCCTATCCTATTGAGGCATATGTGGATAGTTATGATGGATATGGTGGTGAGGGAACCATCCTTTCAAAGTTTGGTATTCAAGAGAAAGATGACCTAACACTCATTGTTTCGAGAGAAAGGTTTGAAGATTATATTACACCATTAATTAAGAACTTACCTAATATTGAATTATCGACTAGACCTAAAGAAGGAGATTTAATTTACTTTCCTCTGGGTGAAAGACTGTTTGAAATTAAATATGTAGAGCACGAACAACCATTCTATCAACTTCAAAAGAACTACGTTTACCAGTTGAGATGTGAACTGTTCAGATACGAGGATGAAGTCATTGACACTGGTGTTGAAACTATCGATGATGAGATTGAACAAATTGGTCATATCACCACACTTCGACTCCTAGCAGTCGGTGCAGGAACGCAAGCAACAGCAACCGCTAATATGTGTGATGGTGGTTCAGTTGGACAAGTCATTCTATCTAACATGGGTAAGGGTTATATCGAACCACCCCGTGTAGCATTCTCATCTGCCCCTGATGGAGGAACTACTGCGGTTGGATTCGCATCATTGTCTTTTGATTATATCGGATGTGATGGACAAACAGGTAGAGTCATATCTATCAATCTTACTAATGCTGGATGTGGATACACAGAAGCACCATTAGTTACATTCCATAGTTCTAAAGGCAGCGGAGCAGCAGGAACTTCTCTTCTGGTCCCCACCACGTCCGTACAATCCATCTCTATTGGTAACAGCGGTGGTGGATACTTTACTGCTCCCGTCGTTGGCATCTCTACACCTAAACATGTTGGTGCTGCCGCAACAGCAACTATCGACCACCCAGTTGGATCAGGATCTAGTGTTATTGCTGCCACTATCAGTGTTGGTGTTGCTACTTATTTGTTCCCACATGGCACAACTGGTGGTGTTTTCTATAAGCAGGCACCCACTGTCACATTTAGCGCACCAGGAATTGGCACTACTGCCGCTGGCATCTCTACAATTAGATTTGATTCCATTGAGACATCAGGAACGATTGGCATAGGTTCAACTGTCATTACTGGTATCACTACAACAAACATGATTGTAGGTGATAGAGTTCGTCTATTGAGTGGTTATCACCCACAACCATCGGTTGAAATCATTCCAAGAGAGACCTTCGTAACAAGCATTGGATCGTCTCTGATTGTCATGAACAACGCTACAACTGGTATTGCTACCACCACAAGAACCGTTGAAGTTGGTATTCAAAATTGTGGCATTGTGACTGGAATCACCATTACAAATGCTGGTAGTGGATATACGGTTGCTCCTACAATTACCATCAGCAACGATCTTTCAGAGAAGAATTACTCCACAGAGGTTGATGGTGTGGTAAGGGCAACTGGTATCACCAGTGTTAATGTATCAGGATTTGTTACTTCTGTTGTCCTGTCTAACTCTGGTGCCAAGTACGTTCTTACACCTGATGTTGTAATTGAAGCACCCCCATATATTGGTGTTACGACTACAAGTGGTTCATTCATATTCAATGAAATTGTAACGGGCGGAACATCAGGAGCGACAGCAAGAGTCAAAGAATATAATGCGGTAGCAAATACACTTGAGATTGCTATCGTAGATAAAGACTTTGTTCCTGGAGAATCAATCACTGGATCCGAATCAGGAGCGGTAGGAATTGTTAGTAGGGTTGGAATATACGATGAGGTGACCGCATTTGCCGATAATGATAACATTGAAGCAGAGGCAGATGCGATCATTGACTTCACAACTAGAAACCCATTCGGAATGCCTTAACATTTAATAAGGTTAAATAGTAGTATATTCATATACGATTGGGGATCATGTTTGAATATTTTTATAACGAGATCTTAAGATCCACCATCATCGCGTTTGGATCGTTATTTAACGATATACAGATAAAACATAAAGATGATAATGATGATACTTGGAGTGTCATCAAAGTTCCTCTTGCTTATGGACCAACACAGAAGTTTTTAGCAAGACTGGAGCAAACTCCAAAACTCAACACTCCTGTTCAGATGACACTTCCTAGGATGTCATTTGAATTTATCGATCTCGTTTATGATCCAGAGAGAAAGGTATCCAAAACCCAAAGTTTCGTAGCAACTTGTGAAGATGGATCACAAACCAAAAGGGCATACATGCCCGTCCCATACAATATGATCTTTGAATTGTCAGCAATGACAAAACTCAATGATGATATGCTTCAAATTACTGAACAAGTACTTCCATATTTCGCACCATCCTTTACAATCCCCATCAAAATTCTTGGATGTGTGAATGAAGTAATGAACGTCCCTGTTGTCCTGGATAACATTTCGATGGAGGACGATTATGAGGGTAATTTTGATACTAGACGAGCACTAGTCTATACATTTAGATTTACTGCTAAAGTCTACATGTATGGCCCTGTCAAGGATGTATCCTCTAGTATCATCAATAAGGTCAACATTGGATACGTTGGTGGTTCTAGATCCATTGTTAAAGGTTCCTCTGCATCTTATGAAAGAGATGTCAACTATAAAGTTGTACCCAGAGCACTTAAAGATTATGACGGTGTTGTTGTTACCAACCTGGCAGAAGACATCACTGATGAAGACACTGTAATCACTGTTGTTGACGGAACCAAGATTACAGCAGAAACTGATATCTACATTGATGAAGAACTGATGTATGTCAGAAAAGTCAGTGGTAACAAGATTACTGTCGATAGAGCGAAAGATCAGACTACGTTAGAAACACACGTCTCTGGAGCAGCGGTACATGGTATTACTGTTGATGACACTCCATTCATTGACGTAGGTGACAACTTCGGATTCGATGGTGGATTTATCTAATGACTATTATGACAAAAAAGTATGACAAGTTAGACGAAACCTTTGATGTAGAGGCAACAGAAATTACAAAAGAAAAAGTCGATGGTAAAATCGAACAAATTAAATCTTCCTCTGAAGATATTCGTAAAGACTACGAATATACGAGGGGTAATCTCTATTCGATCATTGAAAAAGGTCAAGAAGCAATAAATGGCATTCTTGAACTTGCTCAAGAAAGCGAAATGCCCAGAGCATATGAGGTTGCCGGTCAACTTATCAAAAATGTCTCTGATGCGACTGACAAATTGATGGATCTTCAAAAGAAACTGAAGGATGTCAATGAAGAGAAGGATCAAAAAGGACCAACAACAGTGAATAATGCTTTATTTGTTGGTTCAACTGCTGATTTACAGAAAATGTTAAAGCAGGCACAGCAGGATAAATAGTAAAAATGGAAAATCTACCTTTAAAATGAAAGATTTAGGAGATTTCTTCAGTTTAATTGGTGAAGAGAAGAAGAAAAAGCAAGAAAAACAACAAGAACTGATTGGCGATTTGTCTCTCGGAGACCTTTTTGCGTCTTTGAGTGAAGAAAAAGCAAAACTTAAGAAAAAGAAGGAGAAAATATCTCAAGAAGCAAAGGCATTTGAAAGTTTTCTGTTCTCAGAACCCAAAAAAGAGGTTGATACGACCGATTGGAAGGACAATTACAAGCCATTAGAGATTGAAACTGTCAATATCATCGAACCAGAACCCCTAGCACCCGCTCCTGAACCAGAAATAGTCGAGGAATCGATTGAAGAACTTGAAACTTTGGCAAAAATCAGAGATGATTTGGACGTTAAGGTAGATAAATCTAATAATTTGCTGAAAAGCATTGAAATTCTTGACAAAATGCCTCAAGAAGAGAAAATTGATGATGAAAAAGACAGTGAAGTCAACAGATTGAGGCGTGAAATTGACCAACTTCGCAAGATGGTCTACGAAACAGTGCGTCAAACCTCTACAATTGGTGGTGGTGGTGCCGGATTTATCAAAGATTTAGATGATGTAAGCATTGTCGGACTTCAAAGTGGTTATGTTCTTGTTTGGGATGATCCAAATAATAAGTGGGTTCCTAGACCAAAGGCAGCAGACCTCGATCTAGGACCACTTCAAACCATCGCTGGTACTGCTGCTACCACTATCCTTAACGGTTCTGTTCTAGCGTTTGACTCAACGTCTGGTCAGTTCATTGCTACGAGTCAAATCGGAGCAGCAACTACAAACCTTGCTGGATACAGTATCTCTACAGACATTCCACAGAACAACGATCTCATCGTCTTCAAGGCAGGAGATTCCGAATGGGGATTCGATACTCCCTTCCAGGTTGTTGATTTGTCTGATGGCACCGAAGATGGTAACCAAGACTTTGGTTCATTTAGTCCATAAATACAATTACGAAGGTATAAGTTGAAGTAATGGCATCACCAACCCTTAAGTTTAAAAGAGGCGCGTTTGCTAATCTTCCAACACTTGCTGTTGGTGAACCAGGTTTTACAACTGATCGTTATCAACTTTTTGTTGGTTCTTTGGATGGAAACCAACTGATTGGCGATGGAGACTTTTTCAATATTAACACAACCACAGAGGGTGGTGGTGTAAGACTTTTTGAAGCAACTAATAACGGAACCGAGTTTATTGAATTAGCAGCACCCGCGACTATCGGTGCTGCAGTAACATATACATTCCCTGTAACGGACGGGAGTGCCAATCAGTTACTACAGACGAACGGATCAGGAACGCTATCGTTCGGTGATGTCAATGTATCCAATATTGATATCGATGGTGCCACGGATATTGGTGCGGCGATTGTAGATGCCGACCTGTTTATTGTTGATGATGGTGCTACAGGTACAAACAGAAAGACAACTGCTTCAAGACTTAAGTCATATGTTCTTGGTGGTGGAGGCGGAGGTTCCTCATTTGACAGCGTAGTTGTTGGTTCTGCTGTTACCATTAATCTTGGTGGTATTGATGCTGGTCAATCAGGTATCATTACTGCTGGTGGTGGATTTGTTGGCAACCTAACAGGTAATGTTACAGGTAATGCTGATACCGCCACTACATCTACTAACTTTACGGTTACTGCTAATAATACCACAGACGAAACAGTATTTCCAGTATTTGTTGATGGTGCCACTGGAACCCAAGGTGCTGAAACTGATACAGGATTAAATTACAATCCATCAACTGGTAATCTGGTTTCTACTCGCTTTACTGGAAACGTAGTTGGTAATGTTACCGGTGATGTAACTGGTACAGCATCTACTGCCACACTTGCTACTAACGCACAGGGACTTACCGGCACACCTGACATCACTGTTAGAAACATTGTTGGTGCTGCCCTAACAGTCAATGGTAATATTGTCGTAACAGGGACAGTTGATGGTAGAGATGTCCTTGATGATGGTCAAGCAGGCGAGAATCTTGTAACCCTATCCGGCGTAGCAAGAGATGCCACTAACCTTGGAACCTTTACAGGTTCTATCATTGCTGATAGTGAAACCGTAAAAGGTGCTCTTCAAGATCTTGAAACTGAACTTGAAAGTGTAGCTGGTGGTGGTGCTTCTGCTGCTACCGTGGCTGTTGGACAAACAGATGTTGCCTCAACTCACTTTATTACTTTTGTATCTGATAACAACACCAGTCCTACACAGGAAAGTATAAGAACAGGCGCTGGTATTTCATTTAATCCCTCAACAAATGCTCTGACTGTTGCTGGAAATATTAAAGCTAATGGAAACATTGTTGGCGATAACTCAACCAATATTAGTGGTATCAGTTCAGTAACAGCTACAACTTTTGTAGGTGATTTGGAAGGCACTGCTGATCTTGCTGATAAGCTTAGTGTTACCAACGTATCGACTACTGACACTAATTTTACTCTCACCATGACGGATGGTTCTAATACCTCCGTTGGTAGAGCTTTTGGAATAGACAATGGACTTACCTACAATCCAAGTTCCAACCAAATAAATGTTGGCACGGTAGATGCTACTAATGCGACCATTGATAACTTAACATTTACCAGTGGAACCGCGATTACATCCGTTGACACTGATATTTCATCTGTATCTGGATCTGATGATACTGTCGCCTCATCCAAAGCGATCAAGACTTATGTTGATAGCAGTGTTTCTGGTGTTGCAGTTACCTTTGGAGTTGCTGCTGATAGTGGCACCACTGATATCTTCCAGACAGGTCAAACCTTAACTTTATCTGGAACAACAAATGAAGTTGATACTGCGGTCAATGCGTCAACAAATACAGTAACATTTGGTCTTCCCGCCACAGTAACCATCACAACGGAACTGAATGTTCCCACAGTTGATGTTGGGGCACTGCGAGCATCAGATGGAACGGCAGCACAAACAATTGCTGACAGCACAGGTAAGGTCACAACATCTACTGATCATGAGGTTCAGGGACAATTTACCGCTGCTGGTGCCGCTGTTCTTCAAGGCAATGTTGACATTGGTAATCAGTCAACTGACACAGTTACTGTTACTGGTAGATTTGATTCTAATCTTCTGCCAATTGCGGATCGCACTAGCGATTTAGGTGCCACATCACTGAACTGGGATGAAGGTCACATCAGACAAGTAAAAGGCATTAGTGCTAATCTGTCAGGTGTTGCCACAGCAGCACAATTTAAAGGCACCTCACTGGAAATGTCCGGCAACGGTACATTCGGTGGTAACGTTGAGATCACTGGTAATCTTGCGGTTGGTGGTTCTGTTACCAGCATTGATGTTGAAGACTTGAGAATCGTTTCTCCTGTTGTTGAACTGGGACTTCAAAGACTCGCTGATGGTTCACTTCAACCACCTGCTAATGTAACCAACACCAATGCTGGTATAATTGCGTACTACAACCATGTTGGTATCAACTCTACTAACGCACAGAAAGCAGCAGTCTTCTTTAAGGTAAAGAATGGCGGAGACATGAGAATCGGTTTTGCTACCGATGTTGTTGTTAATACTACTGGTGCTGGTGCTTCTGTTGCCTCTGTTAACCACTGGGCGGACATTGAGGCAAAAGGACTTTGGATTAGAGACTGTGCTGGATCGTCACAAGTTATCTCCTGTACAGGTTCTACAAGATTCCTTGAAAACATCACCGTGGATGGTGGTTCATTCACCTGATATATAAGGAGATGATACCTCTTATGTTATGGATCAGAATGAATTAAACTATTACTTGAATGTATTACAGAAAAAAGTGACTGATTATTTCTCTCAAAGCATTGTACTTGAATCAAAGATAAACTATCAAAACGAAATCATTACTGCTCAAAACAGTAAGATTGAGGAGTTGGAAAAAAGTATCCAAGAGTATCAAGATCAGATTAAAAATCTAGATAAGAAACGAGGTGTTGGTGCTAAAACCAAATCTACCAACTCCGAGGACTGGTCATAAATATTATTAGCCGATATATATCGGTATTTTCATAGGTATATACCTGGATTGTAATGGCCAACCCAAAGATTAAGTTTAAGCGGTCTGCGGTCGCTGGTAAACGACCCACGCTGTCAGGATTAGAGCTAGGCGAGTTAGCTCTGAATACTTATGATGGTAAACTTTTTACGAGAAGAGATACTAGTGGTGTAGGTATTGCCACCACGATCTCGATTATCAACCCCTGGACAGAGAATTTCGGGGCGACACAAATTGAGTATGATGGCGATGTAAGTATCGTCGGTGTACTGACTGTTGGTTCATCCAGTGTAGTTATTGATGGATCTAATAATAATGTAAAAGTCGGCAGTGGTATCACAGTTTCAGAAACCTCTGTTGATGTAGGTGGTGGTGTTACCCATGGTGGTGCTACATTACACTCACAAGGATTTCGTGTTGGTAGTTCAGACCTTCATTCTGATGGACTGAATGTTAATTATTTACAGGCAAAGAATATATTTGCCACAGGTGTTACAACGTCTATCGGTGGATTCTTTTTAAGAAATCCATCATCAGAATCTTTTGATAATACATCAGATACTTTTGATGATAACGGCACACCGACCTTTGATAGTGCTCCTATCAGTGCCAGCATCTTTGCCGATGGTGCTGCTAAATTCACTGGTATTGTTACTGCTCCTGGTTTTGTAGGAGACCTGACCGGAGATGTCACAGGTAATGCTGATACAGCAACGTCAGCAACCACAGCAACAAATGCTCAGGGACTTACTGGTACACCAAATATTACTGTTGGTGATGTCAATGCTGATACTTTATTAGTTACTGGTATAACTACGATCAGTGGATTGAGATATCCCCAGGCGGACGGGACTGCCAACCAAGTCTTGATCACCGATGGCGCTGGTAATCTGGGATTTGCCGATCAAAGTGGATCATCGAGCGGATCACCAGGTGTCACGACAACATCATCTACTGGTCAAGTAAGCATTGATTCGATAGCAAAAATAACTTACAGTGCTGCGATTTATAAGGTTCAAGTAACTAGTGAAACTGCTGTTCATTTTACCAATGTCAACATTGTTCATGATGGTTCACTTGCCTATGTAAATGAATTTGGCACGATTCAAACTGGACCAGGATTATCAACCTTCTCTGCTAGGATAAATGGTTCTAATCTTGAACTTCTTGCTTATCCTGCTTCATCTGCCACCACAGTTTTTAATCTTGATAGAACTCTAATTGCGACTGGTGCTGCGAGTGTCACATCTACAACCACTACTTCTACATCAGAGACATCTATTCTCAATCTGGCGAAAGATACATATAAAGCAGGTGTTCTTGAAATTCAGGTAACAAGAGGGTCAGCAGCTCACTTTACAACTGTAAGTTTCGTACATAATGGAACTACTGTAAGTATAACAGAGGTTGGTGTAATTAAGACTGGTGCTAGTTTGGCATCATTCACTATGAATATTAGTGGAACAACTCTCCAATTGTTGGCAACACCATCATCGGCATCATCCACTACATTCAAAGTTTTACAGACAACCTTTTAATAAATAGAAAGAGATTATCTGCTTATTGGGATGATTAACGAAGAGGGACTCAGAGATTGGTTTGGTAAATCCAAATCAAAAGATGGTAAAGGTGGTTGGGTTAATGTTGTTACTGGTGGAACTTGTGCCAGTGACAAACCTGGTGAAGGAACACCCAAGTGCGTTTCCTCCGCGAAGAGAGCATCTATGACAAAAGCAGAAAGACTATCTGCTCAAAGAAGAAAAAAGAAAGCAGATCCAGGACAGCAATCAAAGTCTGGTGCTGCTAAACCAACCTATGTTTCCACTGATTCCAAGAAGAAAATGAAAAAAGAAGAAGTAGAAGTCAACGAAGCAACGGATAAGAAGGGTAAGAGTTCAGGTAAGAAAGATGCCTGCTACCATAAGGTCAAGTCACGCTATTCCGTATGGCCATCTGCTTATGCTTCGGGTGCTCTAGTTAAGTGCCGTAAGAAAGGTGCGGATAATTGGGGTAACTCTACCAAGAAAGAGGAACTGGAAGGTTTCTACGACCTTCCCGAACTTACCGAAGTTCAGATCGGTGCCCTCAAATATGCTGGATATGAGGTTGAGGTTGTCGATGAGGCATGTTGGAAAGGATATGAGAAGAAGGGTATGAAGACTATGTTTGGTAAGAGATATCCAAA
>TARA_R100001443_G_scaffold3476_6_pt1 | contig 21289 bp, 7 predicted proteins | sample TARA_R100001443 | Tara Oceans TARA_R100001443 (sample SAMEA2622142) | marine metagenome | biome: marine biome (ENVO:00000447); feature: deep chlorophyll maximum layer (ENVO:xxxxxxxx); material: "saline water (ENVO:00002010), including plankton (ENVO:xxxxxxxx)" | depth 50 m
TAAGATAGGTTTTTGTGATTCTGGTTTATATGAGGGTAGAATAATAATACCAAGTTATGATGATAAAGGATTACTTAATTACTTTGTTGGTCGTTCTTTCGTTGGTGAAAAGATGAAATATAAAAACCCAAATGTATCACGAGATATCGTCCCATTTGATTGGTATGTTGCTTGGTCAAAACCAATCGTGTTATGTGAGGGTGTGTTTGATGCTATGTCAATTAGGTCAAATGCCATACCGATGTTAAGTAAGAAACCATCAAAAAGTTTATTAAGAAAAATATTTGAGAAAAATGTCAAGACCATTTACATTGCTCTTGACGATGACGCTAAAAAAGATGCTTACGATATGTCCGAGTTTTTCAGAGACTTTGGTATAGATTGTAAGGTAGTTAAGTTACCAACAGACAAAGACCCGAATGATTTGGGTTGGGAAAAGATAACCACATTAATACATTCAACCGAGTCAGCTAGTTTTAGTGACTCAATACAGGCAAGATTATATGGATAAAAAAATAAAAACAATTGCTCATCTGGCAGATATTCACATTAGAAAGCTACATCGTTTCGTAGAATACAGAGATGTGTTTAATCGACTATATAAAAAATTAGAGAAACTAAAACCTGATTTAATTTACATAGGTGGGGATATTGTTCATGGGAAACTAGATACATCGCCGGAAGAGATTAGATTGGTTGCTGATTTCTTTTTAAATCTTGCTGATATATCTGATTTATTAATTATACCAGGTAATCATGATTGTAATTTAAATAATGCGTCAAGGGAAGATGTATTATCACCAATCGTAGATTTAGTCCAACAGATAAATCCAAGAATACATTATTGGAAAAAAAGTGGGGTATATGATTTAGGTGGTTGTAAGTTTGGTTTCTTATCTGTATTTGATATTACAAAAGATGGTAAACCTAATGTTAAGAACTTACCTTTGGCTGAAGACATAAAAGGAAAAGATAAGATTGCTGTATTTCATGGTGGAGTTGGTAGGTTTGAAGTAGACACTGGTTTATGGATGAGTGATGATAATGTAAATGTAAATAATTTCAATGGATACGATATGGTGTTGTTGGGTGACATTCACAAACGACAGTTCATAGATGATAATAAAAGAATTGCTTATCCTGGTTCATTAATTCAACAGAATTTTGCTGAAGCACCAGAACATGGATTTTTACTTTGGGATGTTAAAAATAGAAAGTCAGAGTTCATTCAAATAGAAAATGATTACGGATATAAAACTATTCGTGTAGAAGATGGTGACATTAAAAGTAAAATGAATTTTGTTCCAAGATTTGGTAATCTAAAAGTAAAACATCGTAACACACCCGTTGAAAAACTTCGTTTAATTGAGTTAGATTTAAGAAAAAAATATACTGAAATTAAATCTATATCATTTGAAAAGATGGATTCAATTGAAAATAAATTAAATGAATCCAAAACAAAAATATCCATTGAAGACATACACGATTTAAAAGTTCAAAACGAATTGATAGAGAAAGTTGCTAGATTAGAAAACCCAGCAATAGACGACAAGACTTTGCAAAGATTATTTGATATAAATGAATTTACTAATTCTTCGATTGGCATGAAAGATGACTTACCTAGAAATGTAGATTGGAAACTCAAGTATATTGAGTTCGATAATATGTTTAGTTATGGTAAAAAAAACAAGATTGATTTTACAAAATTAAATGGAGTTGTAGGTGTTGTTGCACCCAATCATAGTGGTAAGTCAGCACTCATAGATATTATTGCTTATACAATATTTGATACTTGTAGTAGAACATTTAAAGCCATAGAAGTTCTGAATAACAAATCGAAAAACTTTGAGGTAAAACTTTCTCTAGAGGTAAATGGTGTAGATTACATTATACATAGAACTGGTTTACTAAAAGAAAGACGAGTGAGAAAAACAGGCGAAGTGAAAAGATTATGTCCTGTTGCTGTAAAGTTTTATGTGGAAGAGAATGGTGAGTTGATTGACCTTAGTGGAGCTGCTCGTAGTAATTCACAATATGGAACGGGTACAAATGAAGAGATAAGAAAAATATTGGGAACATTTGATGATTTCATTCTGACATCACTATCTTTACAAAACAATGGACAAAACTTTGTAGATAAAAAACAAAGTGAAAGAAAACAAATCTTATCTCAGTTTATGGGTATCGACCTTTTTGATAAACTATACGATATTGCTCGTGAGGATGTCGCAGATGAAAAATCGTATCTCAAAAGAATTAAAGAAAAAAATGTTTTTGAGTCTATGGGTAGAATAGAACAAAAACTGAAAGACTTAAAAGAGTCAAAAGTAGAGGTAGAAGAAAAGATAAAGCCAGTAGAAAAGGACTTAGAGGATTTCAAGTCACAGGTAGAAGAACTAAAAACAAAACTAAAAGATGTGGATGATATTAAGGAACTTAACTTTGATGAATTAATAACTGAAAAAGAAAGTGAGTTGGAGTCACAAAAAGAAAATTTAAAAGTTGAAGAAGAATATAAAGATAATATTCGACCTCTTTATAATACCATCTATAGTAAGCTAAAAGAATATGATGAAGAAACTTTAGACCATAATTATAAAAAGTTTCAAGAGTGTAAAGAAGACTTAAGTAAAATAAAGTCTGATGTTACCGTAAAAGAAAACCAAATAAAACATTTAGAAGTATCTTTAGAAGAAGTAAAAGAACATGAGTTTGATGAGGATTGTGAATACTGTGTTAAAAATAGTCAATGGCATATAGAAAAAATAAAATCATTGACAAGTGAAATAAAAGATTGTAAATTAGATTTAGACAAAATATTAAATGATAAATCTCATCGTGAAAAAGACATTGAAAGTTTTGGTGATGTAGAACAAGATAAAGCAAAGTATGAAGAGTTGATGGAAGATTTAAAACGAGTTGAAGGTGATGCCTACAAAACACATGCTAAAATAAAAGAGCTAGAACTTTCAGTAGAACAGACACAATCTAATTTAGAAAAGATTCAAAAAGACGAACAACTATTTTTAGACAATGCCTCAGCAATTGCTTACAATCGTAACATAATGCAAAAGGTAGATAAGTATCAAACTCAAGTTAAAATTGGTAGTGATATATTAGAAGAACTTGATAAGGAGTTAAAGAAAGTAGATTCAACTATTCTAATAGAAGAAACTAATCAAAAAAATCTTGGGGAAGAAATCAAAGACCTTGTGGAAGCAGAACAAAAGGTTGCCGACTACGAAGTCTATCTTCGATTGGTAAGTCGTGATGGTATCCCTCAGTTAATCATTAATGATGCTTTACCTATAATTGAAAACGAAGTCAATGCAGTATTAGACCATATGATGGCTGGTTTTCAGTTAGGTATTACAAATGAAGATAAAAATATAAATCTATATATACGATATGACGACCAAGAATGGCCGTTAAGTCTCTCATCCGGCATGGAAAAGTTCGTTTCCTCACTCGCACTTCGAGTAGGTCTAATCAATGTCTCCAATCTTCCAAGTCCTAACTTTCTCGTTATAGACGAGGGATTTGGAACACTCGATACGGACAATCTATCAAACATGAAAGGTGCTTTTGAGTATCTAAAAACAAGGTTTGATTCGGTCTTTATCATATCTCATTTGGATACAATCAAAGACTTTATGGATTACCTACTACCTGTTAATGTAGGTAATGATGGATTTTCTAAAGTAGTTTATAACTAACGACTTCTTAATACATTTCGTGGTTTAGATTCACCACGCCTTAAACTAAGTATATGTTGATTTAGCACAGCGCTCATAGTCGTGCTTTCATCTCTAACATACAGTCTAAACCACTCCATAAGTGTCTCATCTATCGTAAAAGAATATTTCTTTTTCATACCGATAATCTCCATACTTTATACATATAAATATAGTTCATAAATTATTTGTCAAATATTTATTAATGATATGCCAGAACTAATTAGTCAAATACTCGACCTCAAAGAAAAAGATGTATTCTTAGAAACAGAGGTTAATAATAATAAATATTTTAATATAACAGGATTGCCACAAATATTGAGTTATGGAAAACACCCATTTTCTATAACTTTTAATGATCCTATTAAAGAACCTATACTTAAAAATTTATCTAATATTATTTTTGAGTTTGTTGATTCTCGTGGTGTTGTCATCTTTTCAAACCTCATTGACATTTCTGAATTAAGTGGTGCTGGAAATGGTTTTGTTTGGATAAAAAAAGATCCTCGTAGAACTGCTGACGAAATTGCTGATGGACCTGCTTACTTTTATGTGATGGGTGAGTTAGATGGTAAGGAAATACCAAACGATTGGAAAGGCATATATAATTTAAGAAGCACATTTCTATATGATATACGAAAAGATTATCCAAATACATCTCCAATAATATTAGAAAAACCAATTGATATACAAACTAATTTAAGTATATCCGAAACCATAGATTTTGACACTGGTGATTCTGTATTTAGAAGAAGTTTTATAAATGTATCTTTATCTAATTTGGAAACAAATGGTGGAAAAATAGAAGCTGTTGAACTTGCATATAATGAAGAAAAAGCTAAAACAGATGATTTTGAAGTTATAACAAGTTATCCGCTTACAAGTGGTTCTTTTGAAACAGATGACCAAACTGCTACATCTGGTCTAAATCCAATAACAAATACCACAAAGATAATAACACCAAAACAGTTTAGACGAGATACGCCAGTAAAATTTAGATTAAGATTTTTAAATCCAGCAAAACAATTAGCACAACACTTAGATGAAGATAGACAAGGTGAAGTAATTGAAGTCACATCATCTTTTGTTACATTTGAAGGTTCGCCGACCTTTATAGAAAAAGAGGATAATTTACTCAAAGGTTCTATGTTTACTGGCAATGCTGTTGGGAAAGGATTTGAACAATCTGGTAAAAGTAGTGCCTTTCTAAAAACAGTAGATTATACTGGTTTTCAAAGTGCTAGTTTGGGTATAGGTAGTGCAGGTGTAATGTTCTTTAGTGGTTCTGTGTTAACATCAAGTGGTGATAACTATGAGGGAGTAGGTTTAGAGTTAGTTGCTGATAGTGAAAGTTTTTTAAGATTTAGAAGTAATCCAAGTATATTCGATGTAAGAGCTCAATCATTTTTTGTTGGTTCTGAAACAAGTCAATTCATAAGTGGTAGTGGTGGTAATATTGAAATAAGTTCATCATTATTTCATTTAGATCCTTCTGCAGGAACTTTATCACTTAGTGGTTCTATAACGGCTAACGATGGTACAATTGGTGGTTGGGAAATACAATCTAATAAATTAGTGAACACAGAAAATACTGTTGAATTAAGTAGTATTACTCCTGGTTTGAACATTAAAGATTCAGGCGGTACAGAAAGAGTCACTATTAAATCCGGTTCATTTTTAACAATCGGAGAGGGAACACAATATGTAGAAAACAAAAGCTTTGAGGATGATTCAATATCTGCTGGAAGAAACATTGTGACATCTATTACAAGTTGGTCTTTTAGTTTAGGTGGTAATGTTAGTGCGAGTTTGACTGATAGAAGTGGTTTTAGTGACCAAGAAAAAGCAGTTAGTGGTGATGTTACACTTGATATGCTTGTACCAGCAGGTGCTAATAATTACAGTTCTCCTAATACCTACGAAATAGTTCAAGTAATAACATCCTCTTTTAATCAAGGTGATACATTATCATTTAGTTCAGTAGCTCGTTTTAGTTCCTCGTTTGGTGGAAAAGGTAAGGATAGAGCTTTAGGACCTCAATATTTTCGTCTAGAATATAGTTCATCAACATCAAATGGTTTCAGATCATTCTTACCGGCTAATGATTTTACTGCCTCAAATGGGTATGGTGAATATTTTTTAGGTAGTGGTCAATATAATAGTTTTGGTGCATCTGCTGAGATGCCAGAAACCGCAAATTTTGTCAAATTAATTTTGACTGGTAGTATAAATGATGATACAGGCTATACAATTAAAAAACCATTATTTGCTGAAAGAAAAAGAAATAAAGATTTAGGAAATAAAATATTTTCAAAACAAATTAAAGGTAGCACTACGGCAGAATTTCCAGAAACAGAATTAACTTGGGATAATTTTTCATTAAGAAGTAATACTAGAAAAGTAGAACTAACAGAAAAAGGATTATTAATTTATAACTCTGAAGATAGTTTTTTAAAGATGGATGCTTCTGGTATAGAATTTAGAGGTGGAAGTGGTATAACAACATTTGGTCAGTCGATTAATAGGGAGAGTTTCACAAATGACAGTCAAGTTGCTGGAACGCTTGGTGCACCGGCATTACAACCTTATTTATCAGATCCAGAGGACATTGGAATAACGGCTTTTGATGGAAATGTTGGAGAATTTGCAAAAGGTAATCATAGACATCGTATAACTGCCGGAACTATAAAATCTGTAGTTAGTGGACAAGATATTTCAGTTGGTAACTTAGTGGTAACTGGCAGTATTACTGCTCAACAATATACCATAAAATCAACGGTTACAGAAATAACTACTTCTTTTTCTAGTGGTAGTACAAGATTTGGTGATACAGTAGTAGATGATACTCATGAATTTACTGGCTCTGTAAATATAACAGGTTCGTTTAAAGTTAATGGTGGTGGAGTTGCAACAACACCTGGAAGTGATACAGAAGTTGTTTTCAATGATGGTGGTTCATTAGGTTCTACATCTGCTTTTACTTTTGATAAAACCACAAATCATTTATCGGCAAGTTTACCATCAACCGCATCATTTGGAAAAATATTACAAAATGGTGAGACACTTGCTTCTGTTGGTGGTGCTGATAAAAATGTTCTTATAAATACAAATGGTGTGATATCAGGTTCAGATGGATTTGTTTATGATGACTCGACCAATAGGGTTGGCATTGGAGTAAGTAGTCCTGCTCAACCACTTCATGTTTTTAGTTCAGGAAATGGTGGAATAGAAATTGATGGTTCAGGAGGTGCTCCTTCGTTAATATATGATATACCTGGTAATGAACAAGGAAGAATATATTTTCAAGAGGATGACACACTACTTGGTGGTATAGTTTATGAAACAACAGGAACGGATTTCTTATCTTTTAGAGTAGGGGGTTCAAGTGCTAATGTTGAAAGACTTCGTATTACAGGTGATAATAAAATAAGTGGTTCATCAACATCAACAGGTTCGTTTGGTAAATTACACATAGGTGAAAGCTCTACTACGGCAACACCTTTTTCTAATGACATCGTAATAAATAGAACTGATAAATCAACCGCAGGTATAAATATTTTAACGTCAACCAGCGGTGTGGGCCGATTAAATTTTGGAGATTCTGATAATACGGCAAGGGCTTACATACTTTATGACCACAATAATGATATATTGAAGTTAAGTGCTGAGAGTGGAAATAGATTAACCCTTAATGCAACCGTAGCTGAGTTTGAAACAGCAAATTACAAAATAAGTGGTTCAGCAACCTCAACTGGTTCGTTTGGTAGACTTGCTGTTGGTATAGATAAACCAACTTTTAATAAAGTAGCTCAATTTCATGGTAAAGCTGATGGTTTTGGATATATACAAATTTCAGATACTAATGTAGGTAGTGGTGCAACAGATGGATTGAGAATTGGATACAATAGTGGTGTTGCAAGAATTCAAAATTATGAAAACTCTGGCATTCAGTTTTTCGTAAATGACTCTACTGAAGCTCTTACCATAGATAGTAGTGGTAATATTATTATAGCTGGACAAACAAATAATATAATTCACAATAACACTTCAGATGCTTCTGATAATAAATCTATAAGATTAGATGGTGGTGGGGGTGGTGGTTCATCTACAAGAGGTGCTTTTGTAGCTGTGCATGGAAATGAACATGGTTCTGATCCAGGTGAATTAGTTCTACAAAGTGGAAATGTTACTGGTGCTGCTATTACCTTTAGAGGTAGTGGTGGTGTGGATATGATGGAGATGACCAAAGAGGGAACACTCAACATAGGACAAAGTAGTGGAACTGGTAACGTAAGTGGTTCATCAACCTCAACTGGTTCGTTTGGTAGATTAGCGGTAAGTGGTTTAAACATAATAGATAATAATGCTTTCTCTATTGGATTACAAAGTGGTGTTAAAAGAATAGATAGTGCTGGTGGTGGAACTGATGTTTATAGGTTTATAGACGCTAGTGATAATATTACTGGTATAAGAATTGCTTCCGCAAATGTTAGTGATAAGTTATTTTTAAAAACTGATGGTAGTGTAAGTGGTTCAGCAGCATCAACTGGTTCGTTTGGTGTTGTTCATACAGATGGTATTACAGATTCTTCAGGTAATTTTGGTGGTAGTTTACTGATACCTGATGCTTTAGCATTCGGTACTGATACAGACTCAAGCATTAAAAGAAAAGGTGCAAATGAAATTGAGTTTAGAATGGGTGGTCAAGATGTATTTAGAATAAAAGCTACCGTTGGTGTATCTGTAGAAAATGGTAATTTAGAAGTTGAATCTGGAAATGTAATAGCAAGTGGAAACATAAGTGGTTCATCAACCTCAACTGGTTCGTTTGGTCAAGGACACTTCGATGGCAGGGTTGGGATTGGAATACAAACACCTGATATAGCTGCAACATCGTTAGACCATTTGGTTGTTGGAAAACCTGGAACTGGTGTTGCTATGAGTGGAACAAGTCATGTTGGAATTGTGATAGGTACTGGAACTTCTCATATTGGTAGGATTTCATTTCTCGATAGTCTATCAGCTTTTGGTGGAGCAATTGATTACCATCATGGTGCTGGTTCGGGTGGTGTTGATACCCTAAAATTTTACACAGACAATTATACACAGAGATTATGTTTAGAAGGTAATAAAATAAGTGGTTCAGCAACCTCAACTGGTTCGTTTGCTCGTGGTCATTTTGCAGATAGAGTCGGCATAGGAACGACAACTCCATTAAGTTCAACAGGATTTAATTCAGCAAATTTGACCATACATGGTTCTGATCCTTCTTTAGTATTATCTGATAGTGGACAAGATAATTTTCAAATAGTTACACATGCTAATGCTTTTAAATTCATGAATGATTCTGATGATAGAGCATTTTTTATAATAGAAGAAAACGCACCATCAAATGCTTTATACCTTGATAATGATGGTTATCTTGGTTTAGGCACATCTGCTCCAACCGTTGCCTTGGATGTTTCGGGTTCAAGTAATCTATCAAGTAGAATTAGACTTTCCAAACACCTTAGTGGAACGAGTAAAATTTTACAACTTGGTGCTGATAGAGATACGACTTCAGTTCCATTCATAGGTGCTGAATCAAATCATGCCTTTGACATAATAACAAATAATACTCAACGAGTGCGTATAGATACTTCAGGTAATGTCGGCATCGGCACATCAAGCCCAAAAACACATTTAGATATTCAAAGTTTTCAAGCAGATGGTATTACAATTGGTGCTGATAATGATACCAATAGAACACGAACAAATTCAACAGTAAAGAGTGGCGGTATTACTGGTGTTCATTATACTAATGCAGAAGAGAGTATTAGAATAATTGGATATAGTTCTACATCTGATGCTAACAATATTCTCATTGGTGGTGGTAATGGTGATTGGAACGCAGCAACTAAAATAGATTTTTATACTGCTGCAAATTTTAATACCACTACAGGAACAAAAACTTTAACAATAGCTCCTAATAAAATAAGTGGTTCATCAACCTCAACTGGTTCGTTTGGTAGATTAGAGGTTGGAGCTTCAAGATTTAGGGAAGATATTATTACAGAAAGAATTTTACAAGGTAACGGTACTGAAGCATTACCATCACATACTTTTGAAAACGATTCTGATACAGGAATGTTTAGGGAGAGTACAAATGAACTTAGCTTTTCTACTGGTGGAACAAGAGCATTAAAAATTGATGCTAGTCGAAATGCCGTATTTACTGAGGAGATTTTTGTAAACGGCACTGGTACATCGGAGTTTAAAGGTAATGTTAGTGGTTCATCAACCTCAACCGGTTCGTTTGGTTCGGTTTTTGTTGGTACTGGAGCAGTTACGATGGGTACTAATGCTATTCTTACAAATGATTCACTTGGCATTGGAACAACATCTCCTGCTAAGAGGGTTCATATCCAACAAGGAAATAGTAATGCATTACATGAAGCAATAACAATTAGGACAAATTCTAGTGGTGAAGGTTTGATGTTAGGAATTAATGCCGACAATTCAGGATTTATTTATAGTTCAGCAGCTGCTTCAAAAGGATTACGATTAAGTGGTGTGAGTTCTGCAAGAGATACTGGTCATCTATTTATTTCATCTTCGGGAGATATTGGCATCGGCACCGCGAGTCCTGATACTCTACTACATCTAAAATCAACTTCTGCAAGTAAACCAATATTAACAATTGAGAATGAACAAGGTGGAAGCAATCCAACAGCTCTCAGGTTCAAACGAGTCACCAGTAGTCCTGCTGATGCTGATAATATAGGACAGATAGAGTTTAGAATCAATAATGACAATGATGAGGATATATTATATTCTCATATACAAGCCATAGCAACCGATGTATCCGATAGTACTGAAGATGGTAAATTAGATTTCTTTACGATGAAAGCTGGTACTTCAACAAGAACATTAACTATGGAATCTGGTCAAGTTAGTGTTACTGACCATTTCTCAATTGCAGCAACTAAGGCAATATTTTTAGATGGTGGTAGTAATACTTTTATAAGGGAGTCAAGTTCTGATAATATAGAATTTGCTACCAATAATACTGTAAGGTTAGATATTAATAATACAGCAGCAACATTTAAACAACCAAATTATAAAATAAGTGGTTCAGCAACCTCAACTGGTTCGTTTGGTGTTGTTCATGCCGCTGATAAAGTTCGTATTGGTTTGACCAATGATGACTCTCCTCATTTATTGGAAATGAAAGCTGGTGCTACTGGCGGTGACTTTATATTAGGAAGGCAGAGTGATAATGGACAGGCATTTAGAGTTGGACTTGATAGTGGAGATGATGCTTTTCTTGAATTAGGTTCTGCGGGAACAAGTAATGTGGTTGTTCTAAGAGCAGATGGAATAAGTCACTTCAATGGAGGTAATGTTTTAGTTGGAAATGCATCATCAATGAATAGTGGTGGAAACACACCTAAATTACAAGTAAGTGACAATGACAATGATGCAAGTATCGGTGTTTATAATTATGGTAATAATGCGGCTCATTTTGCATCATTAAGATTAGCTCACAGTAAGAATGGCACAATAGGAAGTCATACAGTTCTTGCTGATAATGATAAAATTGGTACTATCGAGTTTAATGGAAGTGATGGTTCTAATTTTGATACGATTGGTGCAAGAATAATTGCAGAGGTAGATGGTACACCAGCGTCTAATCGTATGCCAAGTGCATTAACATTTTCAACTGCAGCTGGTGGTTCAGATGATGATATTACAGAAAGGATGAGGATTGACTCATCAGGTCATTTAACACCAAGTAATGATGATACTTCTAACTTAGGTGCCTCGAACAAAAGATGGTCTGATGTCTTTGCTGTCCAAACAACAACTGGTGGTGTATTTGAGACAGGATTAAGAACAGAAAAGATTGGAGATAATCCAACAGGAACAATCGTAAGTTGGAACGAAGATGGTTTAGTTCCATGTGATAAAAATGAAGACGAACTCGTAATGGGTGTGATTAAACAAGGTAAAGACGAACCAATTGTATTGGGTGCTGAACCTGTGTTAGTAACGGGTAAAGTAAATGTTGGAGACTACATTGTGACCTCTAATAAAATAGGTCATGGAAAATCGGTAAAAAGAGGATATTTATTAAAGAAAGATTTATTTGGAAAAGTTATCGCACAAGCTCTTGAACCAAGTGATGATAGTGATTCATGTTTGATTAAGTGTATGATTAGGAAAATGTAATGGCAAAGATTCATATAGAAAATGGTATTATAAGTTCATCAGCTGATTATAGTTTATATCATAAAACATCTCCGTTAGCAACTGTTGAGGCTGGTGGTTTAAGGGTACAAGGTGATATAATTGCTGAAAACATGATTGTAAGTTCATCTACAACTTACATGACCACATCGTTTAGTAGCGGTAATACTGCTTTTGGTGACTCAACTGATGACACTCACCAATTCACTGGTTCTCTATTTGTTAGTGGTGGATTAGTCACAAAAGGTACTGCTGGTGGAACTGCTATACTTGAAGGAACTTCTGATCAATCCACATTAGACCTAAAAACTTCTGCAAGTAATTTTATTGTAGGGTTGTCAAATTCATCTGGTAGACTTGATTTAAGACCTGGTGGTTCAACAGCACTAACAGTAATTAATTCAGGTAATGTCGGTATCGGCGCGACAAATCCTGATTCTCCTTTGGAAATAGCAAGTGGTAATGATCCTCTTTTAAATTTAAATAAAACTGGTGGTGGTAATGCGGCTCTACATTTTGAACATGCTGGAACTGATAAGGGTTACATATATGTAGACACTAGTATGAACATGCATTTCGGAAATACTTCTGTCAATCCAACATTTGAAATAACATCTGCTGGCACAGGTATTTTTGCTGGTAGTGTAAGTGGTTCATCAACCTCAACTGGATCGTTTGGTCGTGCATATATTGATACAAAGATGGGTATTAACACAACAACTCCAGCAGGTCCTACGAGTTTTGGTATTGATGTAGCAGGTAATGGTAGCAGTGGTGGAGGCATAAGAACTAGATTTGCAAATTCTGCTGTTACTAAAAGACTTGATATTAGTTCTGAAAATACTTTTCATAATATTCAATACATAACCAATCCTTTGGCATTTTTAAATGCCACCGGCATAGTAATGCAGCTTAATCAAGATTCAACTGTTGAATTTCCTATTGCCCCAAAAATAAGCGGTTCAGCAACCTCAACTGGTTCGTTTGGTTCAGTTCATACGGCAGGTAATGTCGGCATCGGCACAACAAGTCCTGAAAAACAACTCCATGTTGAGTCAGCAGGAAGTGAACCCAAAGCGTTATTTGAAAGCACAAATGCAAATACACAAATTCTTTTAAAAGCTCTCGCGACTAAAAATAGTCAAATTATGTTTGGAGATCCAGATAATGAAGAAATAGGTGCAATAGACTACGACCATGATGATGATAGTCTGGATTTCTTTGTAAATGGGGGAACTGCAGTAACTATAAACTCTAGTCAACAAACCACATTCAATGGCAATATAAGACTTGGTGATAGTATTGCAATAGACCTTGGCAGTGGTATAGATTCACAGATTTTTCAGACTGGTGCTCATTTGTTTTTTAGAAACAACTTAACTGATGCTGATTTTATTTTCCAAGTCAATGATGGTGGTTCTACTCAAACAGAAGTGATGAGAATTGATGCCTCTACATCAAGAGTCGGCATTGGCGAATCAGTTCCTGATGGAAAACTTCATGTTAGAGGAGATTCAGGAGCCGGTGTTGCTGCTCATGCCGATGCAGATGAAATAATTGCAGAAGGACAGAATGGTGGGATTTCAATATTAGCTCTCGATGCTGGTGATGCTTCTTTGATATTTGGTAGCACGAGTGATAATATTGGTGCTCAAGCAAAATGGAATCACGATGCGAATGTTCTCAGGTTTAGAACATCTAAATCTGGCGCCAAAATGGTATTAGGTGGCGGAGATGGTGCAAACACTTTGGAAATTACAGATACAAAAATAAGTGGCTCAGCAACCTCAACTGGTTCGTTTGGTAATATACAAGCTGGTGATGGAAGTGGTTTCAAAACTATTTCTGGTAATGGAGTCGAAGTCCTTAGTTTTTTACGATTTACACATGGTGGTGGTCATTTTCTTGAATCAGGAACAAACACCTTAGCTTATAAAAGCTCTGGAGGCACTAATAATTTTTCAATAAATGCATCTAATGGAAATGTCTTTATTAGGGGAAATACTGAAGTCGATGGAGTCTTGCAAATCGATGGAACCGGCACAAATTCTTTTGCTGGTGATGTAACTATTGCAGATACAAAAACCATAGGAACTTCAACTTTTATATCAGGTATAACTGGTGATGGATTTAGAATTGATGATAATGGTTCTGATGGAACATTCTTAGAGATTGATAATATCTTTGTTCGTAACACTTTAAGAACTCACATCTTTCAAAAAGATGTTGTAAAGGCTACAAATGGTATATTGTTTATTTCTGATAGTGGTGTTATATCTGGTTCAACTGGAACTACAAGTAGTGGTACAGTTACATTTGAAGATAGTAAATCTGCTACATTTAGTGATGATCAAATACTTCTTTTTAAAGATGTACCTGACCAAGGTGCTCAAGCTGTAGTTGGTGTTAGATTTCAAATAAACGGAGATCCAATAACAGGTGGTTCAGTTCAGAGTGGTTTCACAAAATACAATGTTGATAATGTAAGTGGTGATTTAAGTGATTTAAATGTTGGTGGAACGGCTGCTAGAATAAGTGGTGGAACGGTTGCTATCGATGCTTCTTCTACTCATAGTCCGTTTATAGATGTAAATGCTTCAAGTGGTTCTGCTGTTATGAGGATGGGTAAACTTACAGGTATCACATCTCCAAGATTTGGTACATTAAGTGGATTTGGAGTATGGGCTTCGGGTTCCGCTTACTTTGAAGGTAATGTAAATGCTACTGCTGGTAACATTGGTGGATGGGCAATTGCTGGAAATGCTATAACAAGTTCTAATGGTATTATAACGATTGATGCGAACACAAAAAGAATCACTGTTAATGATGGAACAAATGATAGAGTTTATTTGGGTGAAATTGATGGTGCTAATGAGTTTGGATTAAAAATATTTGATACTGTTGGTGGTAATCATGGAACTAGTCCACAAGATTCTGATATATTAGTAGAGTTAGGTACAAGTGAAAATAAAATAGTTGGTTGGGAACTAACACCTGGTAGATTTCAATTTGACCATCCTACTGGTAGTATTGCACTTGATGCTGGAAATCAACAAGTTTCTGTATTTACTGGTTCAATAAATGTTGCTCGACCTAAAGTGGTAATGGGTAAGTTACCACGAGTTGGTGGTTCAGCATCTGATGATAGATATGGATTCGCTGTTTTTGCTGGAAACAGTGATGCTGATATAACAAATGATTTATCATATAATGTCTTGATAACAAGAGATAAGGCAAAACTTGCTGGATGGGATTTAATACCTGGTAATATACAGAGTGATAATACTTTTGGTAGTGTAAGATTTAGTTCGATATCACAATCTTTGGCAATATGGACAGGAAGTATCAATGATGAAGAACCAAAACTTGTACTTGGAAAACTTCCCATAAATGACGGTACTGTGCAAAATCCATATGGTCTTGCTGTATTTAGTGGAACTGGTACTGTAACTTCAACTGCAAATGCTGATAGTGCTTCAGTATTGATTACGGCAAACAAAGCTCGACTTGCTGGATGGGAGTTAGTACCTGGTAGATTAAGTAGTGGAACGGTTGCTAAAATAGATGGAAATAATGCTACAATAGCTCTTGGTACTAATGCTACTACTCACACAAGTGCAACACCACAACCATCATTATTTTTTGTAAGTGCATCAGCAGATCCAATATTTTTTGTTGGTGAAAACTTTAGTTATGTAAATGATGTATTGACTGCTGGTGGTTGGAAAATTGGTAATAATGTGATATCGAGCTCAACATCAGCTGATACAGATGGTGTAATAATAGACTCTGAGGCAAAGGTTTTGACTTTTCATGGTGCCAATGGTAAAAATAATTTTTCACCTGGTAGTGCAACAAGAAATAATGTAAGATTAGCAGTTGGACAGGTAGATGCCGGTGCGTTTGGAATGAGAGGATTTGATAATAGTGGTAATAGGGTATTTGAAATATCTGAAACAAGAAATGAAATAGCAGGATTTTCATTTACTCGAAATGAATTAATTGGTTCAACAGGCGGTACTGAACAATTCAGAATAGATTTAGGTAGTGCCAACATAGTTGATCCCGATGATGATCCCGTCTTTGCAATCACATTGGGTGGTGATGCCTCAAGTGATTTCGGATTGGGAGGCAATTCAATCCCAATTCAGATGGGACACGGAACAACCACTGGTAGAACTATATTTAGAGTGGGTGACGCTACAAACTTTTTAAAATTTGACAGCGGTGGGACTTTTGAATTACAAAACAGCGGAACAACAACGATTAGTGGAAGTGGTGTTAATATACAAACACCTAAATTTTTCTTAGGTGGTGGTGGACAATTCGTAAGTGGTTCAAATGGTAATATAGAAGTAAGTTCATCTAGATTTCATTTAAAACCAGATGGTAATGTTATTGTAACTGGTGAAATAAATGCTGAATCAGGTGACATAGGTGGATTTTCATTAGAAAATGACAAAATAATAAATAAAACTGTAAGTGGTACTAGTCAAACTACTTCTTCTTTACATTCTGGTGTTCTTGCTGGTTATGAAAATATAACAAAAAATACCGCTACAAACAGAAAAATGACCAGAAGTATATTCTCTGCTGCAGGTGCAAAAAACACAGAAATATGGGAATATAGACCTGATGATACTCTTTCTGCAAATCACGAATTTAAAACTACAGTAAATGCAGGACAATTCTCTCCACCTGGTCAAACTTGGGAATGGGCACATAAAGATCCTTATGATGATTTAGAAGCTTTATTTGAAAGTATAACTATTGAAAATTTATCTGGTAGTTTTAATTCAACTGACAGAGGATTAAAATTAAAATATAATACTGGTATAGGCGGAAGTCTTCAAGAAAAATTAGTAATAGGTTGTATAGATAGAAAAGATGTAAATCATTTAGCACCAGGTGGATTTGCTCCTGTTTATTACGGTATAAGTGGTTCAAATGATTTTACTGCTTCGTTTGGTCGTATTATTAGTTCACAAACTGTGGGCATCGGCACCACGAGTCCTGAATCAGAGTTGCATCTAAAAGCAGCTTTCCCAACAATAACATTAGAGGACTCAGATGTTAGTAATTTAAAACATAAAATACTAGCTGGTGGTGATGTTGGACTAGAATACTCTGCAGATGTAAACAATGTAGGCACTGGTTATCACAGATTTGATATTGGTGGTTCTGAAAAGGTAAGAATTGTTGAATCAGGTAGAGTCGGCATCGGCACAACAAGTCCAAGTAGAAAACTTTCTGTAGCTGGAACACTTCATGTTTCAAAAAGTGATGCTTTTTATACAAGCGATGGACATGGTAATTTTATTGAAATAGATTCAAAAGCATCTGGTGGTGGTGGAATCGTATGGAAAGGTCAATCATCTGGTATTTCAAGAGGCGTATTAGCAAATCAAGGTGATATGTATTTTGCTAGAAGTACAGCAGATGATAATTCTGCAGCTCCTACTTACGATATGTTTATAAAAAGAACTGGAGAAGTCGGCATCGGCACCACAAGTCCAGGTAGTAGACTACATGTGGAGGCTGCAGATGGTGAATCTGTCAACACCCATGTCGCATCGTTTAAAAATTTAGAAACTACTGCTGGCGATAGTGAGGGTGTTCTAATTCAAGCTGGAACAAGTGCTGCTGATAATGCTTTAGAAATTAATAGTCAGGCAGGTTCTGGTCTATTTTTTGTGAAAGGTTCAGGTAGAGTCGGCATCGGCACCGCAAGTCCACCTGAAACTTTATCTGTTACTGGTAACATAAGTGGTAGTGGAAATGTTATTGCTGAGAATTTTTCTGTTAATACCGCCGTCTTTCGTACAGCTGACGATGATACAAAAATTTCATTTGGTGCCGATAACATAGATTTAGTTGCCGGTGGTGTAAAAATGGTGACACTCAAAGAGGGCTCAAGTGATGCTGTTATAATAAACGATGATTCTAATGATGTAAATTTTAGAGTAGAATCTGACGGCGAAACCAATATGTTGAAAGTAGATGGGGGAACGAATAGAGTTGGTATAGCACAATCAACACCAGAAGGACTTTTACATGTGGGATTTACAGGCGCTGCTTTTAGTCCATCTACACCAACAGCAGCCTTATATGTTGAAGTACCTGATTATGCCCAACCGGCACTGTATACCAAAACACCAACTTCTGATGCAGGCACAGATAAAATTGCGAATATTATGGAATTTGCTGATAGTGCTATCAATGCTGGAGCATGTATTCTTCATCTTGATTTTTCAAGCGATAGCACTCTTAACTCTAATCATGATTTCATAAGATTTTCAGATGGTGGTGGAGAAGTTGGCCGTATTCATTCAGAAGTTTTGTATGGCACATTTACTGGTGGTCACATTTCACAAAGACCAAGTGGTTCATCCTATGATGATTGGAAACCAGGTATGATAGTAAAATCCACTGGTAATATCTTAGCAACTGGTAGTTCGATATCACTTGCTTGGCCAGAAGTTGAATTAACAACAACACAAAAAGACAAAGCCGTAATGGGTGTATTTTCTGAAACAGGTTCAGCTGGACATAACGATTCACATTTAGACCGAACACTTCCAAGAATAAATTACAATGCTGTTGGTGAGGGGATGATTAGAGTTACAGATACTAATGGAAACATAGAGACTGGTGATTACATATGTTCATCTACTAGAACAGGACATGGTGAAAAACAAGATGACGATTTAATGCATAACTATACAGTAGCAAAAGCCACTCAACCTTATAATTTCACATCAGCCAGTAATGATGCTGATTTAGGATACAAATCAATATTAATTGCTTGTACTTATCATTGTGGATAACAAATTTACTTTATATTTATATATGAATAATTAGGATAAGTTTATGCCGACTACATTTGGTCAAGCAAATATAGCCTTTGGGGCTGCTCAATTTACATTTGCTGAATTTAGTATTGCTTATGAACTATCTTTGATTCAAGATGTGGGTGGAAGATATAAAAGAAAAGAACTATATGACCAACTGTTTAAAAAAGAACCTGAAAAGAAAAGAAAAGTAATTGAGTTGATACTAAAGGTAAAAGGCAAAACAATAAAAGATAATGTTCAAATTCCACAAAATGTGAATATATCATTATCAAACATAGATTTAGTAATACAAGAGGTGCTAAAGAAACCATCTGCGAGAATATATGCTTAAACTTTATACAGATAAAAAAGAATTATTTGAATGTAATGTAGCACTTGAAGGTGTTGATATAAAAGATTCAAAAATTAGAGCTATTCTTAAGTTAGATGATAAAAATCTTATGATTGAAGGTAAGATAAAGTCTGGTGGTAAGGGTGAAATTGTTTTTCCTAAATTAAAGGGATTGACTGAAGAAGGGCAAAAGGGAACAATGGAATTGGAAGTTATTGCAGAAGATGCTTACTTTCAACCATATGAAGAAGATTTTGAAGTAAAAGTTAGTAAAAAAGTTACTGTAGAGGTATTAAATAAAGAAGAACAAAAACCACAAATTGTTGTTGAAAGAATCACACCAGAAACCGAATTGATGAAAATGTTAATAGAAAATGGAATTACCAAAAAAATGTTGGTAAAAAACAAGTCTCGTTTCACTCCTGTTTTACATAATTATTATAAGGAAGCAAACATTCAAGAAGGTTTTAATGTCTTTTTATCAAAGGTTTTAAAGAGGTTAGATTAGTATGTCATTTGATTTAACCAATATATTGATATCAGAGGGGTTTCAGAATTTACTACAAGTTCGTAGAGATGACAAAACTATCTTTGATGCTCTTGGTAATAGGTTAGATGACTTTCGTCTTTCTGGTTCTTTCACCACAAGTGAATTTTTAGAAATTGAAAATGGAACATCTCAAACTGGTAATAAATTACACAGTCGAGGTGGCACTCTTTATTGGGGTGCGACAAACTTAGAGTCTTACGGTGGTGGTGGACTATCCAACATACACGAGGATACAACTCCTCAACTTGGTGGGGACTTAGATTTAAATTCTAATGACATAAACGGTACAGGAAACTTTTTAATACAAGGAACTGGTTCACTTCAAGAGTTTAATGTTGGAGATAACTCTTTTGATTCTTATTTATCTATAACACCTACATCTGTTGAGAAAGACCTTTTCTTAGTTAAATCAGGAAGTTTTTCTGCTTTTGAAGTAAATAATAAAGGTGTAATTAACTTTGGTGGATTCACAGAGGAACCTGATTTTGTCGAAGGGGGTTTTTATTATAATACAGATGAAAACGAATTTTATCTTGGAATAGGAGACTAAAATGCCTAGTTGGAAAAAGATTATAGTAAGCGGAAGTAATGCTGTACTGAATGAAATAACTGCTTCAGGAGGATTTAAAGGTGACGGTAGTGGTATTACAAATGTAACTGCTGCTAGTGTAACATTTGCAAATGTAAGTGGAAAACCAACATTAATTAGTGGTAGTGCTCAATTAGCAACATCAATTAGTGGTTCTTTCACCTCTGTTAGTTCTTCTTTATCTAGTAGGTTGACGATTGCTGAATCAGAGTTAGGTAATACTCTAATTAGTGGTAGTGGGCAAATTGCAACAGCAATAAGTGGTGCTTTTACTGAAACATCATCAAGTTTAGCTAGTAGAATAACTACTAACGAGAGTCTTTTAAATCAATCAGTAAAAACTGATGCGAGTCCTACTTTTGCTGGTTTAACATCTAATGGTAATGTTTCTGTAACAGGCGATATAGAAGCTACTGGTAATGTTATAGCAAAAAATTATATTGTAAGTTCGTCTGTAACTCACATGACTCAATCATTCAGTAGTGGTTCAACTATTTTTGGTGATGATAGTCAAGATACACATCAGTTTACAGGCTCACTAACAATTTCTGGTGCTTTTGCATTAAATGGAGAATCTTTTTCAACGGCAGTTTCTTCATCAGCTGCGGCAGCTGGATTTGGAACTGGTGGTAGTGGTGTTTCAAGTTACGATGATTTAACAAATGTTCCATCTGGTATAATATCAAGTTCTAATCAGTTACCAACTGGTCTAGTTAGTGGTTCTGCACAATTATCTACTTCTATAAGTGGTTCACTTACATCATTAAGTTCATCTCTTGCAGGTAGATTAACAACTGCTGAATCTGAATTAGGTAATACACTAATAAGTTCCTCTGCTCAAATTGCATCACAGATAAGTGGTTCATCTACAAATTTATCTTCTAGTCTTACATCAAGGATTACGACTCTTGAAGGAACTGGAACAACACAAGGTGTAGGTCAGAGTGATAATGTAACATTTGGTAGAATAACAACGACATCTGGACCTGATGTATTTGGTGG
>TARA_R100001443_G_scaffold487_6_pt1 | contig 21139 bp, 31 predicted proteins | sample TARA_R100001443 | Tara Oceans TARA_R100001443 (sample SAMEA2622142) | marine metagenome | biome: marine biome (ENVO:00000447); feature: deep chlorophyll maximum layer (ENVO:xxxxxxxx); material: "saline water (ENVO:00002010), including plankton (ENVO:xxxxxxxx)" | depth 50 m
TAATTCTGTTAATCAGAGTATATTTCAAGACCAACCTGTGATTGATGGAGGAGAATATTATGAAACCAGAAACTATATTGATGCTAGAAATATATATAATGAGAACCAAACAATCTATGGTGATGTTGTGGCAAAATATCAAGAAAATTTGCAAACTACCATAGACAATAGAATAAGAGCAGAAGAACATCTAAGGAGGATTCGTGGATATTAAAACAATAGCAACAGGCATTGGTCTTGTTATCACAATAGCTGGTCTATTTGTATATCAAGGTCAATTAATACAAAGAATAGATGTGCTTGAATCACAAAAAGCACCAAACATAAAACCATTAGAACAGGACATAGCTATAAACAAAGCAGAGATTGCAGTACTTAAAGCAAAAGTAGATGAAATAAAGGCTAGGTCTGATAACCCATTACAATAATTTTTAATTAATACAGGAGGATTGGTAAATGCCAGGATATCACAAAAAACCTAAAAAACCAATGAAAAAAAGAGGAAGATAGAAAAATTGGGCTCGTAATCTGGTCGATATCACGTTTTTTTACTGTGTGATGGGTAAAGGTATGGGGTAAATTTAACTAAATTAACCATGATGGAATATCTCTGTTTGTGTATTTAGCAAATGATTTCTTTTCATTTTTGTAATAATCTCTATAAGAATTTATATAATTACCATTCTTATATTTATCAGGCATACACAATGGTGGTATAGTTAAACCTTTACTATCATCAATTTTTAAAATGTTATCTGTCCTGTCTACTAATTTATCATAAATCTCTTTAGTCTTGTGTATTTTTTTATATCTATATTTATACTCAAATAATAAATTATTTAACAAAAGCATAGACCACATATAATTACTTAGAGAATCACCAACCCATAGTGTCATAGGATGATTTGGAAAAGCTGTTTTATATAATTCTTTATCTTCTCCAAAATGCTTTTGATATGCTGTACAAAGCATTTGTGCAGTTTCCAATATCATTTTTACGACATGTTTGTCACAATGTTGTATTGCTGTTTTCTTTGGATTTTTGTCTAAATGAAATATGTTCAATTCTTTATCTTCTGACATAGTTTAATATTATAATACAAAATGTAAGTCATAAAAGTTATGCCTTATTTATTTTCTTTTCTTGTATCTCTTTGTGTGCTTCCCATCTCATTTGGTGCTCTTGTAAATTACTCTGTATAGCTTTTTTATCATTTTCATCAAGTGGCTCATCAAACCATTCTTTTAATTCTGCTTTTAAATATGGTCCACGAATCATATGATTAAGAATTGTGACAGAATTATCATGGCTAAGAAATATATCTATAACAGGTTGTGTATCATACTTCCTTATCTGCTCTGGTTTAATAATTCCTAAATGAGCAACTGTTCCTAAATTATCAAGACCAATTTTCCAAAGATGTTTAAAGTGTAAGATATAATCTGAATAAAATTGATGTTGTCTTTTTCCTTCCCAATTTTTAAATTTCTTCCAATAAGTCTTTATATGATTTCCTCTTTGTTTTTCTAATCTTACAATCTCATCAAATACTTCTTTCTTTTCTTTTGTTGATGCTTGCATAAATAAATCTTCATCACAATATAAATCATCAGTATCAACTTCAACTTGTAATACTGTACAGTTTTTATTATCATGGTTTGCTTGATTTACAGCATAATACCACGCATAAGTATCAGTTAAATAAATTAATTTATTGTTGCTATATAAACCTGCATGAGCCCAATTACCTTTATTAGTGCCTCTAGGTTTAATTCCTTCTTTTAATATTTTTTCTAGATTGTCAGTATCAGTACCATGATATAATATAATTTTTGCCATAACCTTTTTCCTTTGCTCTTAATTGATACTATATTAAGCTATTATAATTAAAAAGTAAACCCTAAAATCTATAAAAATAAGAGGTCTGTGGTAATACTAAGTGAAGGTTGTTTATAGCACGAGTTATAGCAACGTAAAACACCCTATTTTCATCATCAGAATTAATTTGTAACCCAAGGTATGACTGTTTGCTAATATCAGCCATTACGACCACATTATCAGCCTCTGCACCTTTGCTTGAATGTATAGTCTCTATTCTTATTCTTGGTTCTTTCTTTGGGTCTTCTCCTCTTCTTAAACAAGATACCATGTACTGCCTATCAAGTAAGGAAACTGATTCAAAGCATTTGTGCCATATTTTATCAACAGGTAAGTCTATATCTTTAGCTGAGTACAATCTAGATATGTCTAATTTATTTTTAATCCTTAATCTTTTTAAAACTAAATTTATTTCTGAGCCAATCAACTTTTCTCCTTTTCTTAATTTCTCATAATTTATAATTGCTCTTACTAAACTCTTTTTAAAACTTAATATCCCTTTAGTAGAATATAAATAGCCTTGTTCTCTTACAACCATTTCATAATGTTTTAATAAATATGCATTTCTTGCTAAAAGCAACCATGTACCTTTGCTTAAATCTATTCCTTCTATTCTATTATGATAAGTAACTGTTCCATCTCTGTCAGATGGTTCATAATTCTTATCTCTTCTTTTAGATATTCTTTTTAAAATATTTTTAGATTGTTTATAAATTTCTTTAGGTTGTCTATGAGATTTTTTTAAGACTTCTACATCACCTTTTAAACTTATAAAAGTATCAACATCTGCACCAGACCACCTATAAATAGCTTGGTCATCATCACCACCAACATAAATTTTTTTACAATTTACAAATGCTACTTTTGAAACTTCCCATTGTAATGGAGTTAAATCTTGTGCCTCATCTATAAAAGCTATATTTACATCTAATGGTTTTCCCTCTTCAACAAATTTTTCTAACATATCAGTATAGTCTATTAATTGTAAATCTTTTTTATAATTTAATAATGTATCATTAAATCTTTTTAACTTATACCATTCCAATCCTATCGCATTGTGCATGTTCCAAGATTCTTCTAATGTAAGAAGTTTATTTCTAGCATACTCTATTATACCAATACACTTATTACCATCTGGACCATTAGCTGAAGATTCTAAATCAACAAAATTAGATATACGCATACCTAACATGTTAGCTAACTTTTCATAATGTGAATTATCCATAACTTCTTGACGGCTCATACCTAGTTTTCTAAATGCCATAGAATGTAAAGTACGAAACCAAGGAGTTTGTTTGTCAGTTAATGATACTCTATCCCTAGCACTTTGTATTGCTTGTTTAGTAAAACTAACATAAGCTATTTTTTCTGGTGGGTTATTAAGTTTAATTTCTTTATTGACTATGGAAATTAACTTGGTGGTCTTTCCTGTGCCTGGACCACCAAGTATAATTTTAGGTTTAACATTAAACATTTTACTTTTAATCTTTTTCCATTCTTCTAATATCTTCTGCTGCAACTTGTTCAAGACTCTTTGGTGTAGAACTTTCAGTGTCAACAAAAGGATTTACATATTTCTTCCTAAACAAACCATATATATTTTGCCATCCTTTTTTATGACCATTGTATTTATGAAAGAACTCCTGTTTAGATTTATCATACTCTTTTATAAGTCTAGGATGAATTACCTGTCTACTATCAATCCTATAATCTAAGTCTCTAACTCTTCTCCTTATCTCATGTATAACTGTGTGAGCAAACTCATGTGCTGCTAGAGCAATAGCATGATACCTAATATCATCAGAATAAAATCCTCCTATAATTTTAGAATCTTCTATTGAACGATACTCATGCCACCATCTAGGTTTATCCATTTTAAATTTACCATCGTGTTCTATCATCCAATTATCTATTCTGCTTGGTGTAAAAAGTATACAATGTCTATTCCCTCCATGAAATAACTTTGGATTATAACTTTTGAATGTATTAAAGTTATTATATTTATATTTAGATTTAGGAACTATAGTCCCATTAAATCTTCTTAATCTTTCTCCATTTTTTATTTCACTTCTGAAACTGCTTAAGAATCCTGAGTAAGATGGTTTCATCATTACTGGTTTTTCTTGGAATATAAAATGTATATCTCTTTTAAAAACTTTACAATAACTATTATGACCAGAATATGAATTTTGTGATAAATTAGGATTTAAAAATATTTCATTATCTTTTCTAAAAACATCTAATGACATTTGTTGCATACTTTGCAACATTATATCTATAATCTGTTCTCTTGGGTCTGTTAGTTTCGTATTTAATTTTTGTAATATTGATTTGTGCATAATTGTCTCCTTTGTTTTTATGGGTAGGTTAGGAGATACCCACTCCATATTTTTACTCTTCTTTGTAAACTAATCTAAGTCTATCTTCCACAGACCTAGATAAATCTAATTGCTCAAATTCAACTTCAAGTTTAAGGTCAGTAAAATGACCATCTTCATCTCTAGCATACATTTGAGCATAAAACATTTTGTCATCTTCAGAAAAGTTTATCTGCATACGAAGGTCAATCCATTCTCCATTTCTTCTGAATTTATCAAAACTCAAACGGATTGATTGCTTTACAATTGGTTCAATGACCATCTGTTCACGACCATCAGTGCTTTTACTTTCTTTGTATTCCATAATTGTCTCCTTTGTTTGTTTGTTATATACAATTATACTCCAATTAAAGCAAAAGTAAACCCCTAATTAAAAATTATCTAAATGGTCTTCAGCCTTTGGAACATTAAATTCTTGATTCTGTTTAGAAAACTCTGGTATAGACCAACATTGTATATTTTTACCTTTCTCATAGAACTGATGATGTTTAGCATCTAAACTTCTAAGTGCATTCCACAATTTTCTACCATCAAAACCTGTAAACCTTTGTTGCTGTAAGAACTTTTGGAAATCAGAAGAACGAAAATATGTTCTTCCCTCACTAGTCCATGGCTTACCTAATAACATTTCATCTCTTGTTTGTGCTACTGCATAACCTGTACAAAAATCTTCTAAGTAATGCAACAATTGACCTTTTACACCAGCATCTACTGGTGCATCTTGTTCTTCTGCATTTTCACATTTTTCTTTCATAAGGTTAGTCCATTTTAAAGGTTTTATTAAATTTGTCATAATAGTTAATTCCTCTAATACTACCATTTGAAACTTTCTTTGACTTAATAAAGTTTCTGTGCTCATCTCTATTCTTGCACCATTGATATCTACAATCCATGTAGGAGGTTCAGTTTTAACTTTTATAATGCCAACAATCTCTACACCTATATCTTCTGAATCACCACCAATACCAAATTTTCTAGATAGACATATTTGTCTATTGCAATAATCACATATCGGTTGGTCATTGCATCTATATTGGTAATTCTTTTTTGTTACAGCTTTAACAATACCAGCAACTTCTTTATGTCCAAGTGGTGGATGCATAAACTGATTATTCATCTCATCAAGATGTTCAGCTAATTCATCTTCACCATATCTTTTTCTTACATAAACTCCTAAATTAAATAATCCTTGATTTCTTGTTCCATCAGGGAAACCCATTTTAGATAGACTTTGCAAACAAGGTGGACCATTTTCTAATAATGGTTCTTTTTCTAAAATTACTTCCTTTAAATCTTCTTCTGTTATAAAATTACTTTTTATTAAATTTATAAATTCTTCTGCAGATAATTTTTTATTATTTTTTATAGCATACCTTGTAGGACTATCCATATTAAAATAAGGCATGTTTAACCAATTACCAAAATCCTTATCACTTGCTAATCTAATTTGTTTTGGGAATATTTCTACACCACTATAGCCTAAAGAAACAGCTACCTCCATTAGTTTTGTTCTAAGTAATTTTGCATCTATAAAATCTTTACAAAATAAATATATATGAGCACCACCACTTTTTGTCCTAAAAATAGTTAATGGTAATTTTATTTTTAATAAATCTTTTTCTAATTTACTAAAATCTAAATTATATATGTCAATATCAATAGCACCCCATTTACACTTACCATTATCATTTAAAGGAAATATTCCTAAACCATAATCTCCTTTTAAGTGTTTAGCCCATAATTCTTCTGTTACAGGCTCAGTTTTTGTTAGTGCATTTCCTTGTTGTTTTCCCTTTTCTGTGGTTCTACCTGATAGCTTATATGTTCCATGAGCTCTTTCTAAACCCATAAAAATTTCAAAAAACTGTTTCTCTAAACTATTGGACATAAAATTGTATTCCTAATTTGGCAGATATGGGACAATTATAAATTGTCCCATATCTTTATACATGGTAATTTAGAATTTTTCAGATGACTCTGAAACAGGAGCATTTGGGTCTCCTGATATTTTTGCATCACCACTCATAGCCATATCTCTAAAATTTTGAGCTGATTTGAAAACTTCATCATCCTTTATCAACTCTGGCTCACCTTCTAATTTAAAACCATACCAAGAGCCTCTATCATTAGACTCTTGTATTGTAGATAAAGTCCAAATATGAGAGAACATTGGTGCTCTAAAAGATGTTCCATCTTTTCTTTTTAAAGTAAGATTTTGCATCCTTGTCATCCATGCTCTTGATTTTTTTATTTGAGATGATTTCATAGTTAAGATTACAGGCTCTGCTACACCATTCGTTACGTTTAAAACGAAATGATACCTTGTATCAGAAAGTATATTTCCCTCTTCTGTAACCAACTCCAAAGGATTTTTTGGTGATTGATTAGCATTTCTTACGATGTCACTTTCTTGATTATGTACACCTCTTAATCCACCACCATTTTCCCTTGGAACCCACTCAACAAACTTCCTAGAATAATGACAAGGTATTACATTTATACCTTTCTTGCCATCATAAAGTGTTCCTGTTGTTAAGTTTGCGAACATACCAGCTTTTGCACCATCTAAATATGATGAGTGTTCTGAGTCTGTTTGGTCAGACATTTTTTGCAATATTTGTAGAAATGGTATTGCAAAACTATCTGCTGTTGCTTCTTCAAAACCTGCACCAGCTTGTGTGTCCATATCAGATAAAGATATTAGCTCACCAGATTTTTCTTTTACAGCAACATCTTTAGCTTTATTTTTTGTATTATTTTCTTTTGTCATATATTTTTCCTATTTAATTTCGTCTACTTTTTATAAACCCAGCAGACTCAAGGTTAATCTCAATTATTTGAGAATCCTGTTTTTTTAAGTGTTTTTTCAAAAAATCGGACTCGTAATAGCCCAATTATCCCATGTTTATGTGTCTTCCCATACCTTACCCCATAGGAAAAAATGGGAAAAACCATTACTTTGTAACATCCTTAATTACTGCTTCAACTAATCTATTAACACCTAATTCCTCTAAAGGAACATCTTTGCCTTTTTCAATATCTTCTTTTACCAATGCTTTAAATGAACCAGTATGAATATTCTCTTCTCTAATAACATCTAAACCACATTTTTTAATATAAGACATTATATCTTCAGCTAAAGCATCTTTGCCTTTACCTATTTCTGTAACTATTTCATTTCTTATAAGACCAGAGTGTTTATTGTCTCTTAACCACTTTATAACTGTTGCTTTTTTATCTTTAGTTATAGATGCATAATATTTTTCTGATTTACTTATTTTATAAGTTTTACCATCAACTTCTATTTCTTGAGAAACTAAGTCTAATTCATTCATTAACTCAGGTAAATCTTCGTATTTGATTTTATTTAATTTTTTATTTTCTTCTTTTAAGGCAGTTTCTAAATCAGAAACTATTTTTGATTGTTCTACTAATTCTTTTGTTAAATTTATAACTCCAGATATATCTGTTTTATCTAATTTTTCAGATGCTTTCTCTATGTTCTCAATATCTATCATAACTTTCTCCTTTATTCTATTAGTTTAGTTTTATATTATATACTAAATTCTACACTCATATAATCTTTTATTTTATTATCCCAATATAACATTTTAATTTTACCATTTACTCTTTCTGATGCAATTATTCCTGCAATAACCATAGCTGTTGGATTACCTATTGCTAATAAAAAATCTTCTGATGTAAAATCTTTTAAAGATATTTTTAAACTAGAAATTAATGGTTCAGTATCTATTGGTAATGAGCCATGAGGTAATAAAACTTTTAAATCTCCAAATTTTTTAGCAGGCTCTAAGTCAAATGCTTGTTTCCATTGTCCAGTCTTAGAATCCCTCTTCATTGGTTCTTGAGGTAAATATACTACAGCCATTCTCTTATACTATCTCCTGTTATCATACTTGCTAACTCTTTTTTATCAGTTAATGATTTAATAATTTTCTGGTCTATCGTATTATTAGCTATTAAATCATAATAAATTACACTTTTATTCTGACCAATCCTGTGTGCTCTATCTTCTGACTGTTGTCTTTCTCCTAATTTAAAATTATTAGTATAGTATATAACATTATTAGCCATAAATAAATTCAATCCCTCTGAGGCAGTTGCTGGATTAGCCACAAAAACTCTAGTATTCCCTGTTTCAAAAGATTTTAAATTTTTTTCTCTTTTATCATTTTTTACTCTTCCATCATACCTAACACAAGATATCTTTAATTCTGTTAATTTTTTTACAATATCCTCTATATCTTTATGAAATCTACACCAGATAATAATTTTTTCTTTATCATCTATATCTTCTATAATATCACACAATAAGTTTATTCTAGGATTATCCTTATCTATATCAATTATTCTATCTTCATGCATGAAAAAATTACTTGATATTTGTTGTAATTTCATCAGCCTTGTTAATGCCATAGGAACAGATATTTCACCGCAAGTTTCCAACTCTAAAATAAAATCTTCTTTTAATGTATCATACTTTTCTCTTTGTTTATTATTCAATTCAAAATATCTTTTTGTATATATTTTTCTAGGTAAATCTAAACATTCTGATTTAGTTATTCTATAAGAATATGGTTTTATAGCCTCTTTTAACTCCTCTAAATTTCTATAAGATTTTAACTCTTGATAAGACTTTTTAGCACCCCAATTTATTTTATTTTCAAAAACACCAAAGTAACTTTTAAAAGAATAAAAAGAGTGATGGTCTATTATTTCTGGGTCTAAAAACTCAAACTGTGAAAATAAATCAAAAGGAGAGTTAGTTACAGGTGTTCCTGTCAATATTCTTCTGTATTTAGCAAATTTACCTAATTTTATAATTTCTTTAGTTTGTATTGCTTTTATATTTTTTATTCTGGCAGATTCATCTACTACTAACATAACATCTCTTTTTTTACAAAATTCCTTAAATAATTCTATAGATTGTTTAACTCTCATGGACTCTATATTTGCAGTTAATATTGATAATCCAGAAAAATTTATTAAATTAATAAAATTTTCTGTAAATTTTTTAGTTTTTACCTTAGAATTATTCCAATATAAAGGTTTTATCTCTATATCTGTGGGCATATGTTTAGGTATTTCATCATTTATCCAATTTCTGTGTACTCCATTAGGTGCTATTACTAATACTCCATCTAAAATGCCTTTATAATACAAATAAGAGAAATTATCTATAATTACTTTAGTTTTCCCAGTGCCTTGCTCCATAAGCAAAGCATAATTTGGTAAATTTTTGATTTTGTTGAATATTTCGTGTTGATGCTGATATGGTTTCGTTCTAAATTTATATTCTATTTCTGATATCATTCTAAAAATTATCCTTACAAAAATTTCCTATTGGAAACTTATATTATAAGGATTGCCTCATTACCCGACATTTTATATAACCATTGAGGAATCAATTATGAAAGCTGGTAGCTAAAAATTGAGACAATCCCTAATTATTATAATATTATAATACTTATAAAAGTAAAGTTGTTTATTGCTTAAAAAAAGATTTACTTTTGCTATTTACTTTTATAGTATTATAATTCATAATTAACTTAAATCAGATATTGCATTAAGCATTGTCTGATAGGACAGATAGTTAGGATTAAAACTTCCAAACCTTAATTGATTAATTTCTCATCTAAATTATCAAGCGAAGTCTATCTGTCCACTAAAGAACTAAAGAAAGGAGAAAAACATGAGAATAAAATATGACTTTGTTGAAATAGAAATATTACAACCAGAAAGAAGATTCAACTCAAATTCAAATCGTAAAAAGGTTGCAGAACTTTTGAAGGAAGAATCAAACAAAAATATATCCAATTTATTGCTAAAATCTAAGGAAAAATATGATTTAGATAAAGGTACTGTTTTAGGTGTTATAAGTAAAATGAAACAGTGTGGTTTTATAAAATTGACAGGAACTTCAAAGGAAACTGAAGAAACACAAGAGTGATTATAGCTGGAGCAGGTCTTGCAGGTCTTATTGCAGGGAATATGTTTAGGAATTATTCTCCTGATATAATAGAGTTGCAAGACAATTTACCTAACAATCATAAAGCCATACTAAGATTTAGAGATGAATCAGTAGCAAAAGCCACTGGTGTGGAATTTAAGAAAGTAAAAGTTAGAAAGGCTATATCTTACAAAGGACAATGGTTAAATCGTTCTAATCCAAAAGTTGCTAATCTTTACTCTATAAAAGTTACAGGTAAGGTTCAAAATCGTTCTTGCTGGAATCTTGAAGATGTTGAAAGATATATTTCACCAGAAGATTTTATTTCTAGAATTGCAAAAGGTTTAACAATAGATTATGGTAAAAATTTACAAAAATCTATGTTTGATGGACAACCGATAATTTCTACAATACCAATGCCTGCAATGATGGATATTGTAGATTGGAAAGAGAAACCAGAATTTCCTTACAGAAGTATTTGGTCTGTTTGGTGTACGATAGAGGATTATGATATTAATGTTAATCAGACTATATACTACCCAGACTTATCTGAGCCATATTACAGAGCATCTTTATTGGGTAATAAATTTATACTTGAATACAATAAAGAGCCAATAGAGGCTATGTCAGATGTAATTACTGTACTTTCTAAGGACTTTGGTATAGAGATAAAGCTGACTAATGAAAGTGATTTTAATATTAAAAAACAAAAGTATGGCAAAATATCTTCTATTGATGATGATTTAAGAAAGGAATTTCTTTACTATCTCACTAGAGAATATAATGTTTATTCTTTAGGAAGATTTGCCACATGGAAACAAATAATTCTTGATGATGTTGTAGATGATTCTAATAAAATAATGAAATTAGTTAATGTTGAAGATAAAAGAAGGAATTATGCTATAAATAAAACTATTATGAGAGGAGGTTAATATGGACCATAGAAAACTAGCAAAAATAGCACTAGATAGAGATATAGGAGAGTTAAAAGAGGTAGAAGGATTGACAATAGATATTGGTGGAACTGAAAGAAAGGACACAAAATCTGATTTTGTTTTTAGCTTACCTGAATGGTATTTTCCCAGAGATAACATACCTGTAGAAAGTGGTACAGTATCATTAATACACTGTTATCATTTTATTGAACACTTAACAGGAGAAGATGCTATAAAATTTTTATTAGAAGTTCAAAGAGTTTTAAAGGATGGTGGAATTTTTCAGTTTGGAATGCCATATTATAACAGTGAACTTGCTAATCAAGATTTGACTCATAAATCATTTTGGACAGAGTCTAGTTTTGAGACTTTAATGCGTAATAAATATTACAATATAACAGAACATACTTGGAATCTTTATATACAATCTCAATGCATTATAGGTGTTGTAGAAAGGAATTTAACATTAATTGGACAGCTTATAAAAAAAGAGGATAAATAAATGAGAGGTAAACAAGCAAAAGTTGAGTTAGTAAATTATACTAATGATGCTAAAAATTTATTAATCTTTACTAAAAATACAAGATTGTTAGATGATGATAATAGCTATGAAAAAATTTCTAATTGGCCATCTTACAAAAAACAAGAAGAATTAGATTACATGTTAAAAACTATAAAATCTAGTTGGGAGTTTATAGATTATACTTTCTTATTAAGTAATGTAAGCAGAGCATTCACTCATCAATTTGTAAGGACAAGAGTTGGTAGTTATGCTCAACAATCCCTTAGAGTTGTTGATAAAAGTGGTTTTGATTATGTAATACCAGAGAGGTTAAATCAACCAGAAAATATTAAACAACAAGCTAAATATGTAAGGTACATGGAAGAAATAAATAATATGTATGAAGATTTAATAAAAGACGGTGTTCCTGCAGAAGATGCCAGAGGTTTATTACCAACTAATATATGCACTAAAATTGTTGCTAAATTTAATTTAAGAACATTACATGAAACGGCTAAGTCTAGATTATCACCTAGAGCACAACATGAAATGAGAATAACTTTTAAAAAGATGGTTGAAGAAGTTGTTAAAGTGCATCCTTGGGCAAAACCATTTTTAGAGCCTACTGAATGGGCTGTTCCTAGCATGTATAAAAGTTTAAACAAAGAAGAATTTAAAAAATAAAAGAGGTTTATTATGAGTGTAAATTATATAGATTTATATTTTTTTGTTTTTCTCTTTTGTTTGGCTAGTTTGATATATACATATATTATATATACATCAATGGTAAGTGATGGGGAGAGATTTCTGTTAAATGGGTTATTGGTGATTTTAATTCTACCAATATTATTAATTATATTTTTGAGGTAATAAAATGAATGGAGAACAATTAGAAATGTTTAGCAATCCTAAAAAGGATGTTTCTAAAATTAAAACAGTAGAACAAAATTTAGAACAAGCATTAAAAACTTTTAAAGAAAGAAATAAACTTTATGGTAAAAATTATTATAAATTTGGTAAAGTAATGGAAAAATTATTTCCGAACGAAGTTGTATTAAAGACAGAAGGAGACTACAACAGATTTGGAGTATTCGTTCAGATTGTGAGTAAGATAACAAGATACAGTAATAATTTTAGTAATGGTGGTCACAAAGATAGTATTCATGATACAGGTGTTTATGCTTTTATAATGGAAGAATTAGATGAATTTTATAAGGAGGATAAATGATAGTATTTGATACGGAAACAACAGGATTACCATTGGCAGATTCTGCACCTTTGTCAAGTCAACCTAAAATTATTGAAATAGCATTAATGAAACTAGATGAAGATATGAATGTATTAGAAAGTTACGAGAGATTAGTAAATCCAGAAATTCCTATACCAAAAGATGCAACAGCTGTTAATGGTATATTAGATTCTGATGTAGAGAATATGCCACCATTTGTTGGAATTTTAAATGAATTAAGTGATTTTTTTATAGGACAAGATAAAATTTTTGCTCATAATGTAGTGTTTGATATGAGAATGTTAGTTTTTGAGTTAAGGAGGATTGGATATGAATATAAATTTCCATACCCAAAAAATCAAATATGTACTGTTGAGATGAGTAAGCCACTACTATCTACTGATGATGCACCAAGAAGTTTAAGATTAGTAGATTTATATCATCATGCTTTTGATAAAAAACATGATAAGGCACACAGAGCAATGGATGATGTAAAAGCACTTGTTGAATACATGAAATGGATGAAGGAAAAAGAACTTATATGATTAATTTAAAAGTAAGAACAGAATACAGTTTTAGAAAAGTTTATGGTAGATTACCAGATATAGTAAAGGGAACTAAAGGAGATGCTATTGGTATAGCTGACTTTGGTACTTGGGGTTGGAGTAAATTTTCTAACGAATGTAAAAAAAATAACAAAAAAGCAATATTTGGTATAGAATTTTGTGTCGTTTTAAATGCTACGGAAAATACTAAACAACCAACTAATTATATGACTATGATTGCTAAAAATGTAAATGGTATAAAAAATATTTATGAACTATCTACATATTCCCAAAACTTTTTCTATTATGAGCCAAGAATAGATTATGAAAAATTATTAGATTTTTGTAATGATGATATAATATTATTGTCTGGAGATAATCCACAAGTTAGTTTGTTGAAAAACTTTGATAATTTTTATTTAGAAGCAAGTCCAAGGTCTATGTCTTGGTTAAACAAAATAAAATCAGTTAGTGAAAAATACAAAATACCAATTGTTGCTTGTTCTGATAATTACTATCCTAGACCAGAAAACAAAGGTGTTTATGAGATAGTTGCTGGAGAAAGAAACAGACAAACAAGAACAACAATGCAACATATAGGAACTGAATGGGAATTGAAAGCACAAATGCCCATGATTGATGAACAATCTTATAAATTAACAGAACAAATAGCAAATGAAATAGATAATATAGAATTACCAAGAGCCACGAATGTTAAATTTAATTCTGATATTACATTAGAAGATTTATGCAGAAATAATGCTAAAAATAGAAATATAGATTTATCTGATAAAGTTTATGAAGATAGACTTGTAAGAGAAATAAAAATGATAAAGGAAAAAGATTTTGAAGATTATTTCTTTGTTATATCTGATATGGTAAGAGGAGCCAAGAAAAATATGCTAGTTGGCCCAGCAAGAGGTAGTAGTGCAGGAAGTTTAGTTTGTTTTCTATTAGAAATAACTGATGTTGACCCAATAAAACATGATTTAATGTTTGAGAGATTTATTGATGTTAATAGACTAGATTTACCAGATATAGATATAGATTTTCCTGATACAAGAAGAGATGAAGTTATAAATGATTTAAAGGAAAAATATGGAGAAAATAATGTAGCTAGGATAGGAACTGTATCTAGATTAAAACCTAAATCAGCATTAACGGAAGTAAGTAAATCCTTGAAAATACCATTATGGGAAATAGAGGATTTGAAAAAGTCTATAATTGAAAGAAGTGGTGGTGATGCAAGAGCAGCATTTTGTGTTAAGGACACATTAGAAAGTTTAGACATAGGTAAGGAAATGCTGAAGAAATATCCTGAATTAAAATATGCAGAAGACATAGAAAACCATGCAAGACATTCTGGTATGCATGCTGCTGGTGTAATAGTTTTAAATGATAAAGTAAGTAATTTCTGTTCTGTTAATAGGGATGGTGTAGCACAAATAGAAAAATATGATGCAGAAAACTTGAACATTCTTAAAATAGATGCATTAGGTTTAAGAACATTATCCATACTAGAAGATTGTCTTAATGAAATTGGTAAACCAAGAGAATTTTTAATAAATTTAGAATTAGAAGATATGAAAGTTTTTGATGTTTTTAACAAACAAAGGTTTGCTGGAATATTTCAATTTGAAGGTTATGCATTACAAAGTTTATGCAAACAGATGACAATAGATAATTTTTCAGATATTGCTTTTGTAACATCACTTGCTCGTCCAGGACCATTACATTGTGGTGGAACAACAGAGTTTGTAAAAAGGAGAACAGGAGAAGAGCCTGTGTCTTATCTTCATGAGTTGACTAAAGAATGGACTAAAGATAGTTATGGTGTAATTATATTCCAAGAGCAAGTATTACAGATAGCAAGAAATGTTGGTAAATTAAGCTGGGAAGACTGTTCAGCACTTCGTCATGCTATTAGTAAATCTCTTGGTGAAGAGTTTTTCAATCAATATTGGGAGTTGTTTAGAGATGGTGCTAAAGATAATGGAATAGAGGAAAAAGAAGCAAGAAAAATATGGGAGACCATGTGTACATTTGGGTCTTGGGCATTTAATAAATCTCATGCTATAAGTTATGCAATAATAAGTTATTGGTGTGCTTATCTAAAAGCATATCACCCATTAGAGTTTGCTGTTTGTTGTTTAAGAAATAGTAAGGATGATGAGCAAGTAATTAAATTATTAAGAGAATTAGTTAAAGAAGGAATAGAATATAAAGCATTTGATAAAGATTTATCAGAATTAACTTGGTCTGTTAAGGATGGAAAAGTTATAGGTGGTTTAATAGGTCTTAAAGGTATTGGTCCAAAAAATGCTGAAGACATAATAAAAAGAAGAAAAGAAGGAAAACCATTAACAACTAGACAAGACATTATTTTAAATAATCCTGAATTACCATATATGGATGTTTTTGAATGCAATACTAGATTTGGAGATTACTATAAAAATCCTACTAAATATAACATAACAACAGGACAGGTAACTGAAATAAAAGAGGTAACTGATAATGGTGAATATATATTTATAGGTAAATTAAAAGATAGGAACTTGCGAGATTTAAATGAGTACAAAGATTTAGTAAGGAGAGGTGGTAGAAAAATAGAAGGAAATAATTTATTTTTAAACTTAACATTTGAAGATGATACTGACATGATAATAGCAACTATTGATAGATTCAAATATTTAAGATTTGGTAAAATTATTGTTGAGCAAAGTAAAATTGGCGATTGGTTTCTTATAAAAGGAGATATAAAAAATAGTTGGAGAAAAATATACATACAGAATATAAGAAAACTAAATTAATTTAGGAGTAATTGATGATAGATAAATTTAATGATATTTGGAATTTAGTACCAGACTTTTTACAGGCTGTTATAATTATGTCATTAGTATCCATATTTTGGATATTTGTATTGACTTAGTATGAGTGAAAATAATTTTTGGAGATACATAAATAAAAATATGAGAGGTATAGGTATTTTTACTAGAATAGAAAATTCTTTTTTCAAAGGAATACCAGACATTAATTTTTTAATTGATGGCAAAGAAGGATGGATAGAACTTAAATACAGGGATAAATTCCCTGTTAGAAATAATACACCTATTAAATTGCATCATTTTACTAAAGAGCAAAAATTATGGCATGATAATAGAGTTAAGAATGGTGGTAGAACATTTCTATTTGTTAAAGTTGAGAAAACTTATTATTTGTTTAAAGGAAAAAATATACAATTTGTTGGAACTATGAACAAAGAAGAAATGGAAAACAAGTCTTGTAAGACTTGGTTGAATAAAATTAACTTTAAAGAGTTTGTGAGGGAGTTATGCAAAAATTAAGCAAGTATGAAGAATTTTTAATTCTTAGGAGAAGAGCCAAAAGTAGTAGAGAACAGTATGCTAAGAAAAAAGGCATGACTGTTTATAGACTTTATGTCATAGAGGAAGAATTAAAAAATTCTAAAGATAGTGCTAAGTTGGAACTTGAGCCTCATGAGATAGCATTTATATTAAGAAAAAGAGCTGATTTAAAAGTTAAAGAATTAAGTAAACTTTTGAATGTAAGTAAGCAAACAATACTCAATAGAGAAGCAGGAAGAAGAAATGCTCAACCGAATATAGATTATCTTACTAAGGAATTTATATGCTGAAAAGGGTTTACTTTTTAATAAAAATTTTATACAATATTAATAAGTATAAAAACAAAACTTTGGACATGGGTCGTAGGGTTTTGACTCCTTTGTTTTTTTGGCTTACATGCTAGTCACAATCCCTATGACCTTATGTAGTATGAAAAAATTTAACCACTTACCGAACGAAAAATTAATAAATTCCTCTAAATTTACCTCAGATAAAGACTATATGAGTGTTACATCTTTGACAAGTAAAATGTCTGAAGATGCTATATTAGATTGGAGAAAAAGAGTTGGAGAAGAAGAAGCAAATAGAATTATGAAAGAATCTTCTCAAAAAGGTATCGCAATACATAGTTTTTGTGAAGATTACATAAATAATGAACCAATACTAATACCAGAGAAAGACATAGAGGAATATTACACATTTAAAGCTATGAAATCGGAGTTAAATAACATAGACAACGTATGGGGTTTAGAAATACCATTATGGTCAGATGAATACAAATTAAAAGGAAGATGTGATTGTATAGCAGAATTTAATGGTAGTTTGGCTATGATAGATTTTAAAACAACTAAAAAACCAAAGAAAAGAGAATGGATAACCTCATATTTTATACAAGCAACTGCTTACACAGAAATGGTTAAAGAACAAACGGATATTCAAATAGATGATATAGTTTTAATTTTTGGTGTTTTGAATTATAATCAGGTTAAGGTTGAAACTGCTAAATCAAAAGATTACATAAAGGAACTTAACAAAATCAATAATAACTTTAATTTTAAATAAAATTTGCCGAACGAAAATGTAATGTATTATAAAATTTGCCGAACGAAATTATAATATGTAAGATATTGTCCCCAATAATAAAATAATAAATCCAAATGCATTCACTAACATAAGTGGATAATCTTTTAAAAATATTGAAACAAATAACCAGCCACTAACACCTGCTAATTGAAGATACATATTTAATGGGTACATATCCATGGTTGTTGCTATCGTTCCGAATATTATAAATATACTAGACAGCCATTTAATAATCTCAATAGTTGGCATATTAATTATTATAACTCTCATCTAATGACAATTAAATATTATTGATGATTTTATGTATTTACAAATATCATGAGGTGTTGATTTTGAACGATAATCTACAAAATAATTTAATGGTTTATTTTGTAGAAGCAAAAGTCCATCACAATAGTTGTACAATTTCTCAACATTCATCTCTTGGTCTTGATTAAACCAATATTTTTCTAACAAATTCTCTTCTTTAGTAAGTTGTGAATTTGGGTCTATTTTAATTAAAATTTTCTTTATATTATCAATATACTCTATTTCTTGCATATGTTTTATTTCCTTAAGTCTTTTATCTAATAATCTTTGGTATCTAGACCACAAAATAGAATCTTGTTTATCTGGTACTCCACTCAATAGCCACCATTCTTCACCTTTATTCCATCCTTTGTAATACTTACTTTCTATCTCATGTATTTTACTTTGTATTTGGTTTATTGTTAATCTTTTACTCATTATAATGTACCTCCTTTATTGAATTTATTAAATAAAAGGTTGATGTTTCATGTCCTTTGCTGTCTAAATATTTTTTTATAAACTCATTATGAGGTATATGTACACCCCAATATATTGTCAGCTCTTTATTCTCAAAAACAGCTATGTTTACTATATCTATATTTTCTGTGCTCATTTGTTTTCCTCCTTATCCTCTCTTAGTTTACTTGCTATTTTATCTGCTTTTTTCTGCCACTCTTTGTCTTGTGAATAACCTTCTTCACAAGTAAATACTAAAGCATTTGTAATAAAATCTATTTCTTCTTCACTTATTCTTATTGTTTTTTGTTTCATTTATCTTCCTCCTAATATTTTTAATTTCTTCTTCTGTTAGTTGTTCCCATTCATATTTAATGCTATTATCATTAAGTCCAAATTCTTCCTGATACATATCAACACATATTGATGCCTCATCTTCATCTTCAAATATCTCATCTATCTTCCAGACTTGCTCACAATTTTTAGAGGTTAAAGATATGTACACCACAAACATATCCTTAACCTCATCATAAAAGCCTTGTCTTGCTAATTCTGACTCAATCATTTTAGGAGACATACCAGTCTCTGCTAATTGCTCCCATGTGTCACCAGTATATGATGATGTTTGTCCTTTAATTTCTTTTTGTTCCATAATTTACTCCTTTGTTTTGTTAATTGTTTATATAATCATTATATAGCAAAATAATATAAAAGTAAACCCCAAAAACAACTTTTTTACAATTATTTTTGGGGTTATTTTATTATGCTACTTTAGATTTTTCCTTGCATTGCTCAAGCCAATCTACTGCTCTTTGTGCCTTTGCTGATGCTTTTAGGATTATGTTCGGCTCATCTTTTATCCTTTTGACCCAGCCTTTAATGTATGCTACACTTTCTGGTTTTACGTCTTTAGATAAACCATACATTGAGCAAAGTATAGCTGAACCAATCTCAGCAACCAACTCCTCAAAGTCATACGAGTAATCCTCATATGTAGATTTATTTTGTTTATGTCTTCCAGTTTTATCATCAGTACCAGTAGAATGTATACCTTCATGAAACATTGTTCCATAATAGTTTTCTGTGGCACTTGATGACTCGCTGTTTGTAAACATATCCTTTAAACACATATGTATTTTATTTTCTAATGGGCTAAAATAACATCTTTCATCAGCTGAATGTTCTATTTTAACATCCCAAGATTTGATAAAATTTTCTATTTTAGGAATATCCATAACTAATTTAGGAAGTTTAAATTTTCTATCATCCAAATCAGTTTGGTCTATGTTAAAGACATTATAATACCTCATCAAAGGTATTGTTTTATCTTCACCAGTTGCTTTATCAGTAATTTTATGTGGTTTATAAAAAAGAACTTGTGTACTTTTTTCACCTCTTTTAACTGCGCCACCAGCATTATTTATAGCTTTAATCGTTCCCCATGTTGAACTATTAAAACCTTTATCATATTTAACAAACCATAAATAGAAAACATTAAATCCTGTATATGTTTTTCCATCTAAGTTGTGTGGCAAACCTGATTTGACCCATGGAGTAAGAAACTTGGTTGTGTTAGTTTCCATAGCTGACGAGATTTGGTCAGCCATGTTTTTTACTATCTTGGTCATTACAGAATTCAAGAGGACTCTCCTGCTACATCAATTAATTCTTTTAATGCTTCATTAGAATATTCTTCATATCCTATGTGTCCGTCTCTAAATATTGTCCTCAATTTTTCTTGCAAATAAAATAAATCATACTCATCTGTAAATCTAAGAACATCAATTTCTACAAGCTGATTTATCATTTCTTCTCTTGTACTCATAATTTACTCCTTTGTTTCATTAAATATCACTCTATGTGATAAAACGATTATAAATTAATTTCATACAAAAGTAAACCCCAAAATGATATTTAATTAAAAAATTTGCCGAACGAAAACCTATTACAAAATTTGCCGAACGAAAATCTATTACAAAATTTGCCGAACGAAAACCTATTACAAAATTTGCCGAACGAAAACCTATTACAAAATTTGCCGAACGAAAACCTATTATTGATAATTACGATATTTTTTGTAATTTCATCAAATCATAATATAAGCATATTAGAATATTCCAATATAATTAGCCATTATTTAAGCATATAAAAATTTAATATTTATTAAGCAAAATAGTTTACTTTTGTGTTATACTATATTATACTTGTATTTAAGAAATTAAAACAAAGGAGTAAATTATGAGAGTAACAGATAGACAAATTTTAGAAGACTTAGAATATAGAGGCATACAAGATTTCTTAGCAGAAATGAGAAATGGTTTTCTTGTACCTCGTTGTTTTGTAGAAAGAGTTAAAAAAATTATTAAACGAGAGTATGATATCACTCTAGTTGAAAGTGGTTATAAAAAAATAGTACAGAAAGGTTGTTTTTGTTCTATGGATTATGAGGATGAACGTATTGAACTAATTGATAATTTTTATTTTTGGAAATAAAGGAGTAAATATAAAA
>TARA_R100001443_G_scaffold89045_1_pt1 | contig 21087 bp, 35 predicted proteins | sample TARA_R100001443 | Tara Oceans TARA_R100001443 (sample SAMEA2622142) | marine metagenome | biome: marine biome (ENVO:00000447); feature: deep chlorophyll maximum layer (ENVO:xxxxxxxx); material: "saline water (ENVO:00002010), including plankton (ENVO:xxxxxxxx)" | depth 50 m
TCTGATGGGAAGATCATCCAGAATTCCTTTACTAGCCTTGGCTTGCTTACCGTCTGAGGTATATCCAGTGTCTACAATTACTGCTGTTGCTGTAATAGAATTAGATAAAACATTCTCATAATATCTAAAATCAACAAGACCACCACCCACATCGACAGCCTTGCCAGAATTAGATGTGATGACACACTTTTGTATATTACCAGCGTTGGCTTCTGAAAGTTGTTTAGTTCCTTGTTCAGACATTATCCTTGCTTATAAAGAAATCCAAGAAGTTGTTTCTTATAGTAACTATTTACCAACTCTGTCGTGGAACCTCCCATGATAACAGCACCCTGCCCCTGTCCTCCACCTGACATCATTGGTTGCTGTTGTTGTGGGGAAGGGAGGACAATAGTATTAGTATTTGAACTATATGATGGGTCCTGTGCTACCGCAGCAGCACTTTGTTGAGCAGTCGTAACAGAACCTGGTGTAGTGACAGTTGCTCCTGCTGCTGGTCCATTGGCACTCAAAATAAGATACTGAACATAAGGTGAGGGATTTCCAAGTCCTCCATATGTTGTTCCATTCTTTTTATTATCAACCTCAAAGTGAAGGTGTGGTCCTGTTGAACTACCACGTCCAGGATCATTCGATGCGCCACCTGTCTTACCAAGTGCTGTTCCGGCAGGGAGTTTCTGACCTTTCTGACAAAGGATAGTATTCAAGTGTGCCAATCTAAATTGAAGACCAAGTGATGGTGCCCACGCATCTACCACGTTACCATAACCACTTCCCGCTGAACCATGGAGACCAGCGTAAACAATCTCAACTGGTACACTCAAACCAACAAAGGTTCCTACTGGTGTGCCAATGTCAATGCCACCATGTAGTCTACCCCAACGTTGTCCATAACCAGATGTAACCTCAAACCCACTAATCATATTACCCTTTTGTGTTCCTGTCGTTTGTCCTGCTCTTTGTAGAGCACTTCCAGAAGTCTGCATTGGACTTGTCGTGGTTGAAGCAGGTGTTGTTGTAGATGAGGATGTAGGCATTACAGGTGTCGTTGCCGAAGCAGTCAACTTGGCAAGTTCTTTCTTATCGTTCTCCAAATTGTATCTAAAAACTTTACCCAGAGAGGTGCCTGGTGCCACCATTCCCCCTGATGCCAATAATTTTTCAGTGCTTTCAATCTTCTTTTGAAGTTCTTGTATTCTTTGTCTTTGTGCTAACTGTGCCTTTTGTTGTTCATTGTTTTGTGGTGAACTAGATGGTGTGGTCGCTGGTTGACTTGGTTGAGTGGGTGTTGATGTGGTATTAAAGTTAGGAACACCACCCATAGTATTACCCTGATAGTTCCAATCCCATCCAAAATAATTGTTGGGTGCGTTAGTTGATCTTACAACTTGTCCTTTTCTATTTGTCTTTGAATAGTTTGTAAAGTCTGTTCTACCACCAACAAACCTCTTTGCTTCATCTTGATATTGTTTGTTCTTAATATCAGCAGCAGCTTGATTGATAAACGCAACACTCTTACCAGTTGCAGCAGCAGCAGTAGCAGCATCAACGATATTGTGCCACTCTGGGTTTGCTTTCATATCTGTTCTCTTGCGAGGGTAGTCCCATGTTGGTTGGAATTGTTTGTCAGCAATGACCAACTCACGAATTGTTCCTCCACCATAAGCACCAGATGCTTTTCTATTGTAAATTACTTGTGCCACATCTGCTCTTGCTTGCCCATCACTATCCTCCATCGCAGCGACTGCTGCTAGTGTCCAGAAGTCTGAACCACCGCCAGATACAGTGGTAGTTGTCGTAGTAGAAGTTGTCGTAGTAGAAGTTGTTGTTGTTCCCTCTGGCATAGACGACAGATCATAATCTCTCTCTTTTGGAACATCCGGTTCCTCTACTTTACCTTCCTCTTTCTTGTTTCCAAAGATAGCACTCTTCATTGCGCCAGGTATGGCAAACAATATCTGAGCAAGATCAGGATTAATAATTTCTTGACCCCAGATAGGAATCTTTTGAAGCCAACCAAGGAAGTCAGCACGTTTTAACCAACCAGGTATTTCTGGAATCTTAATCTTGGGCATTGCCTCATAGAATCTTTCTCCTGCTCCCTTCAACCAATTCACTGCTTTCTTACCCACTTCAAGAGCAGACATGAAAGCATCAATTATTTCCTGACCTGCTGCCTTTGGATCCTTGTTAATGATGAGTTCATAAGCAGCACCACCAAGAACCTCACCAGCAAGTCCACCAAGAATAGGTCCAATGATTTGTCCTATACCAGGAATTGGTGTAAGTAGTCCCAAGAATTCACCAAGACCAGCACCAACTGCTTTGAATGCTGCCTTACCAAGTGATATATCAGGGTCAAGGGCATTCATTGTAAAGACAATCAGTGGTCCAACAACAGGCAACCTTGCTCCTTTCAAAACACTAGTGCCTTTCTTTAAAGCAGGAGCTGCCTGTCTTAAAGACTGAACCTGTGCCGGATTACTAATACCAAATATCTTTTTAAGAAATTTGTTTACCGCACCAGTTGCCTGCTGTGCCTTTACTGCTCCCTTAGATAGTCCTTTTTGAGCACCAGGAGACAATGGAATGTTAGCGGTGCCCGTTTGAAGACTAGCACCAAACTGTCTTGATCTAGCAGCAAAAGATCCAGGTCTTACAGTTGCTGTTGCTGTGGGAGCACCTCTCCTTGCTATTTGTGATTGGAATGTTCCACCCGCTAATGCCTGTCCGGGTGCTCTATAACGACCAGGGCTTCTGAATCCTGCTGTGGCACGTTGTCCTCTCAGTTGAGCGCCAGTAGTGGCACCACTACCAGTTAGCGTTGCCTTACCACTACCAGGTTTACCAGGTTTACCAGGTTTAGATCCCGGTGGTGGTTTCAATCCTAACAATCTTCTGAGTCTATTAATCACACTGCCTGCGAAGTTCTTAATCCCAGTTCCTAGTGCTTTAAATCCTGTTTTGATTCCTTTTGCTGCTAGTTTGAATGGAGCAAGAGCAATCTTAACACCGATCTTTCCTATGCCTTTTACCGCCGATCCAAATAATCTAAACCCACTCTTTAATCCTCTCAATCCATACTTGATAACCAGGAAAGTAGCATAGAGATTGTCTTTCAGGAAACCAAAAACTTTTGCTATCTTTGGTCCCTGTTTGAGTAAGAATAAAAGAGCACCACCCAATAGAATATTCTTTAAGAAATTCATAATATTGAATGGGTCACCTTTGGGTAGGATGGAACCCATTCCTGCTGGTGATGTTGTCTTGCCCTCTCTCTTCTCTTCTCTTTCTTTCTTTCTAGCGTTCTGTTTTGCCTTCTTTGCCTTTGCCGCTGCTTCTTTCTTGGCAGTAAGTTCACCCTCAAACGCTTTATTAAGAGCAGATGTTATGCCTTCAATATTATCAAGTTGTTGTTGAATCTTATCATAACTAACCTTACCTTTTGTGGATACAGTTTGAACATTAGTATCTACATCAACACCTTGAGGTAGAAGTTTCTGTGGTGAAACTTTAGAAGTTTGATTCTCACTTACACTAAAAGTAGAGAGACCACTTTCAGTTTTGGCAAGTGCTCCTCCTTTCTTTTTCTTTCTATCTTTTAATTTATCTTTGACCTTACCCTTAACAAAATCCTTGGCAGCACTCTTTACCGCTTTCTTACTAAACTGTTTAGCAGCAATCTTTGGTGCTTGTGATATGAGTGCTTTTGCTATTGGAGCTAAGAGAGGTAATGCCATCTTATCCTACAATATTATAGATTGATTTAATGACAATAAATTCATTGTTGCCACCATCAATCGGAGAAATTGCTGGCAGTTTCTTTTGACTTGCCATAGAAGCACTTGTTACACCATCATTACCTGTTCGTTGTCCAGCGTTAGGTCCAAAAATAACATTTGTTTGCGAGGGCGTTGGCAGACCAGGAACAATCAACTGACCTGATGGTGAGATACGCATCGCTGGTTGTGGTTGTGCTCCAGGAATTGTAACTCCCGTTGGTGAGGACTGTTGCGTTGATGAGAACTCCTGTGGTGTTTGTAGGGGAGTAGTAGTAACACTTCCAGCAACAGGTGGTGTTCCGAATCCACCACCCTCAAAGATTGCCGATGATACACTAGTTGCCAACTCATTAAATTTAGAGGTTGATGTAAAGTCCTTACCGTACTTCTTCTCCCAGTCAACCATCACACCAAGTTCAACCAGGGCAGCGTCTGTCGCAGCCGCTCTATTGATGGTCGCATTGCTATCAGTGTCCGAACCAATACTACCCAAATCAGGATTCGCTTTCTGGAAATTAACCAGAGCTTGTTGAATAGGTGATGCTAAACGTGTGTCTCCGGCATCGCCCGCTCTCGTTCGGGTCATAAATCCAACACTTCCCTTGGCATCAAAGTGAAGTGGTACGATCTTAATTCCTTTGGAAGCAAAGTTGACCAATGCTTTATCGTAATCTTCATAACTTGAATACTCTTCTGGAGTCATAATCTTGACTCTCAATCCCATAGCAGTCAACTTCTGACCAATAAGTGCTGCCGCCTTGTCCTGATGCTCTCTTTCTCTACCGTCAGCACCAGTAGCATTTGAGTTCTTAAATGTGCTACCACCAGGAGTATCTGGTATGGTTCCTGGTTTCTTTGTATGATCCAACGGTAGAATCACATCATAGTCAGCACCACTGATTTGATTGATTGTTGCCTTTGGTGATGACGGGACTACAGGTGTTGTTGGTTGAAACGATGATGCTGTCGGTGCCTGGAACGATGTTGTTGCCGGTGTCTGAAGCAAAGGACTTGCTCCGAGGAACGGTTGAGCACCAGGAAGAGGTTGATTTAATTGTTCTTTCATCCTCTGTAAAGACCCCATTGGATCTGTTGGATCAAAGACCATTCCACCATCAGAGAATCCCTGTGCATTTATTACTGTTTCACCACCAGTAAATGCTCCCATGATGGGTGGCATACCTAACACACCTGATCCCCCAATCCTAGGCATACCCATCTTGGGTTTGTTACTACTTCCAGCTGCCGCATTCGCAGCGAGTAAGTTCTCTGCCCCGAACATTTGAACGGCAGGTCTACTCATCATAATTTCACCTGGTTCAGCAGCAATCAATTGCGTATCCCTCCCCATTCCAGTTATATTTACACCAGAGTTAGGTTCAATTGGACCACCCTCAGTATATGAAATGTCTCCTACATTGAGAACCGTACCACCCTGTGTCTGTCCTTGAACAGGTGTTTGTTGTTGTGATGATTGTTGTTGTTGAGATCCACCACCAGGTTGACCAAATGGATTTTGAATTGGTGGTATCTGTGGTGCTGTTAGTTGAGGTGCTTTGGATGGATCTATATTATTAAACGGATAACCAGGAATATTGGTCCCAAGTCCAAAAGGTATTGCCGCTATCGCATCATTTAGAGCATTCTCAATTGAATCTAATCCATCATAGACGGCTTGAATGACTGTGTTGATAGGACCAAATATAGCATCAAAGACATTAGTTATAATAGTATTCAAAAAAGAAATGATCCCATTGATACCATCAATCAATGGTTGAATTGCTGCGGCAGGATCTTTGATGAAGTTTAAGATCCACAGCAATGCTCCACCAAGGAGAATGTTCTTGAAGAAATCGACAATGGTATCAAACAAACCTTTGACGGGTTTAGTTACTTTATCAGCAACACCTTTTACAGCACTACCTGGTGCTTTCTGTTCTCTCTTATCTTCTCTTTCTTTCTTTCTTACATTTTGAGCAGTGTCCTCTGACTTTTCACCTTGTTTCTTCTCAAACTTAAACTGTTTGGTAACAGTCTCTAAAATTGCTTGAAGATTATCCTCAATCTTATTCAAACTTGGAGCAAGAACATTCCTGATGAACTGATCTGACTTATCATCTTTCTCTTCTTGTTCTTCCAGGTTTTCAACTATCTCAGGACCTTGAAGATCTCTCATAGGATCTTTAACGAGAGCACCAGCAGGTTCTACTTCCGCAGTCGTAGTCTCTGCTTTCTCTTGAGCAGTATCAAAGAATGATCCTACATTTATTTTCTTCTTCTTTACCTTAAATCTACCCGTCGCTGACTTGACTCTCCTGAATTCATTCGTCAGGAGTTCAATCTCTTCGGTTGACATCCCAGTGTCAACCATTCTACCTTCTACCATCTTCTCTTTGAGAAGAGTCTTATAGGTAGCGTAGTCAATATCGTTTACATTTTCAAGACCAAGCAGAGCAAGAATTCTTTCATCAATCTCGTCATCTACTAATTCTGTTTCTTGCTTTACCTCTTTAGGAATAACAGCAAGCGCAGAGGATTGTTGGGACTTTCCTTCGCCCCTGATACTGTTAAGTAGATCTTCTAAACCCTCTGGAATTTCATCCATTCGCTCTCGCCTTTGCTTTTTCGTTTTCTTCGTCTAGATGATTCTTTAGCAGTTGAACATAGATGTCTCTTTCCCAAGGCATCATGTTCTCAATCTCAGTTAATGAATATTTATGGTACTGCATCAAGGAGAAATTTAGTTTATAATATCCCTCCAGATCCATATGAACCATCCCTATGCGAAAAAACTGGACAATCCCTCCAAGACGACAGTGCTTGATTTCTTGGTCTTGGGATTCTTAACTTTGATTTGATGAGAAAGTTTAGGCATTGTGTTAAAGAACTTCTCAATCTCTTTGAACTGTGACGAATTCATCTGTTCAAGGAACTCTTCAACCTCTTGCTTGCTAAAGTCCTCTGCCGCCCAGACTTCCTCCTCACTAAAGATTTTATCGATACAACTTCCGATAATCTCAAACGATTGATCCATCGTACTTTCATTATTAAAATCAAAGTTATTCTTAATGAACTGATCAAGTGATGGATACTTCATCTCCATCGACAGGTTATCATCAATCTTAATTTGAGTTGAATGCTCCTCATCAAACTTTACTTCAATCTCATCCAGAGCAATCTTAACAGGAACCTCTGTCTCTCCATCATCAGGACAGATAATATTAACCTCAACTTCTTCTCCAACCGATTTGCCACGAATATTGAGAAATAAGAATTCAATATCAAAAGTAGGAAGGTTCTCTACTTTTACATTCTTCGTGAGAATACAACCTTTAATAACTTGAGTGATTGCTGTTGTAATCTGTGTTGAATCTTCCGTCTCTAGGGCAAGGACAAGTAGTTTCTCTTCCTTAACAAGGAAAGGTCTAAACTTAATCTTCTGTTTAGTGGAAGGCAGTTCCAACTCATAAGTTGGAGTAGCAATCTTTGGTAAGGGCATAACAACCTATAAAAACTTCAGTCACTGTATTTATTAGGCGAATCCAGACAATGCTCCTGAATTATCATTAGCACCAGTTCCAAGATCTACGTTCCTATTAAGAAAGAAATCTCCAAAACGATCTGCTGTATCCCTTGCGAATGGATTACGATTGACCTCTTCTTCTAACTCGGCAGCGATCCTATTATTATCCTGCCTCAAATAGTCAGCAGGATTAGATGATTTAGCATTTGAATTGTAAGTGTACCTGTCAGTTCTAGACTGACTTCTTTGTCCAACGAGATTGCGTTTTACATATCTAGTGTAGAAGAAACTGACCGTCACTTTAAGTATGTCTGCTTGGCCATAAGTGACAGGAATGGCGTTGATACTTTGAGGGAAAGAATCAATGAAACAATATTCTATTGCTTGATCTTGAATATCTTTTTCAAACTTTGTGACATACATCGGAGACATATATCCAGTAGAACCCTTGGGATAATTTGCTCTGTGAACTTGATTGGAGTTGTAATATTGACTTTTATTATATAAAGATCCTTGTCCTACAATGTAGTTCTGCCATTCATCAAAGTATGAAATAATATTATACTTCTTATCAACATAAAATTCTAATGACAAACTCTCATCATGCTGTCTTGAATAAGCATATCTTGTTCTGACGCCGTAAAAGTCTTGAACATTTTCATGAGTTGCTAACGCAGAACCTGGAAGGGACGCTGAAAAGCATAACAACTCAATCTGTTCATTATATCTAATGCCTGTTTGGGTAGCAACAAATGCCAACACAGACGGTGGTGCCTGTACCTTGACCTGATATACGTTTGTCCTTGCCAGATGACCGATCTTCGCTACTAGGTCAGAGGTCTTCTGAACATTGGGTCTTGTACCAGCCATCTATAAATAGGCGTGATTAGTTATACTATATATGGGCGAAAGTATAAAGTCTATTTACAAACCGTCCAACCCTGAAAAATATCAAGGCAATGCCTCTAATATCATCTGTAGAAGTTCTTGGGAAAGACGTTTCTGCGCCTGGTGTGATAATAATCCTAACATATTAAAGTGGGCATCAGAAGAGTTTAGCATACCATATGTTTCTCCCAAAGATAATAGAGTTCATCGTTACTATCCAGACTATTTGATTGAAGTGAGAGAGACTGGTGGTAAAATTAAAAAGTATATAGTGGAAGTGAAACCAAAAAAACAGACACAACCACCAAAGAAAGGTGATCGTGTTACCAAGTCATATGTTTATGAGTCTGTCACCTATGCTGTCAACCAAGCAAAGTGGGAGGCCGCTAAAGATTTTGCCCTTGATAATGGTGTGGAGTTTAAAATTATCACCGAAGACGAACTAGGTATCAAACCTTATGGAACAAGAGGATTATCTGGTAAGCGATACAAATCGAGTAGAAAATCTAGTAGATGATATCATCGCAAAAGGACAACCTGATGATATGTTCCTGGAGTTGATGAGTATCTTAGAGACCACAGAACTCTTACCACAAGTTGGAAGATACTACACCTTCATTTACCAACCCAAGACACCTGAATTAAGATATGATCAGTTCCCTTTGATTGCTTGTATCGGTGTTTACCCATGGGGGTTCAAAGGAATCAACTATCATTGGGGTGATTATAGGAACTATACTTGGGATGAAGTTGGTAACAATGATTTACATCTTGTATATCCCATGGAATTAGAAGACATGAGATCAATTCCATATCAACAATTCAATTATACCTGATAAATAAAAGTAAAAGTTTTCATGGCACGTTCCAGCACAGAAAGATATCTGGATACTGACTTCCCTAATCTCTCTACAAAGGAGAATGATGGCAGAAAGGGAAATGGAAACGTGCGTGTAAAGTCAGATAAAGAAACTGGAAATTACGAAGTAAAACAGAAAACTGATGCTGGTGAGACTACCATCTACACATATGATGCGCCAACCAATAAGTTTAATATATCAGATTCATCTTTATATTCCAAGTTCTTCACGGGACAAGAAGGCAATGATCAAAAAGTAAGACTAGATACTCAAGTCAAAGGAGCAACAGTAGACGCAGCACTAAAAGATATACCAAATAGTGCCCTTGGTGGAACTGATGAGTTAGAGATTTCTTTTGATAAAATGTTAGATCAAGATGGTTATCTTGGTTTCAGCAATACCCTAGACCTTGGGTTTGGTTTCTCGCCAGAGGATTTTGAATCTACTTTTGGTTCTGAACCAGGAGATTGGACAAAAAACATAGATCCAAACTTCCTTTCATTTGATACTAGTATTAATCTTTTTGATGATCTAGACATTAAATCTTCTTTCAGTGGATCAGATCCCAATAAAACAGCAAGAGCGATATCTTTCCAAACAGGAAAAACATTTGTTTACCCTGAAACAATGCCCGACATTGGGTATGACTTTATTAAATTTACTTCCTATAAGTATGTGCCAGCAGGTCTACAAGTTATAGGAAAGTCAAGTGCTGCTGAAAGAATATTTAAAGATAAGATTACAGAGATCATGTTGCCCATGCTGCCCAACATAAGTGAGTCGAATAGTGTTGATTGGGGTGGTGATAAAGCAAATGCTCTTCAATTGATGCTTGGAAATAGAGCGATGCAGGCGATTGAAAGTATTGGAAATTTGAGTGTGGAACAATTTATGCAGGCTATTGGAGGAACAATTGAAGACTTCAAGAATCTTGCTAAAGATCCAAGCGTAGGTCCAGCAATCGCTGCTTACTTCGCTGGTCAAGCAGTTGGTGCTAACGTCTTCACCAGAGCAACTGGCACTGTCTTGAATCCAAACCTTGAACTCCTGTTCAATGGTCCTACATTAAGAACATTCAACTTTAACTTCCGTCTCACACCAAGAACCAGAACTGAATCTGTTGTTGTTAAAAACATTATCAAATCTTTCAAGAGAAATATGGCAGCACAGAGATCAGAGAGTGATCTCTTCTTGCTAACTCCCAACGTCTATAAGATTGAATACATCTATGGTGGTCTGACTCCACCAAGTATACCAGGACCACACCCATATATGAATAAGATTAAACCATGTGCGTTAAGAAACTTCAATGTTAACTATGGTCCTGATGGTGCTTACATGACGTACCCTGATGGTTCAATGACTTGTTATGAGATTCAATTACAGTTCGGTGAACTGGAACCAATCTATGCTGATGAAATCAAACAAGAAGACGACAACATGAGTTACTAAAATGGCAACACCTTTCTTCCAATACGTTCCAGAATTTGAATATGTTAGCAGACTTCCAGGTGCTTCTCTGGGAGATTACATCACTGTTAAAAATATATTCAGAAGGTCAAAAATTAATCCAGACATCTTTAATGATCTGACTAACTTTACCAAGTATAAAATCATTGGTGATGAGAGACCAGATCAGGTTGCTTTTAAGATTTATGGTAGTCAATATTATGATTGGGTTGTTATGTTATCAAATAATATTATGAATCCCATTGTAGAATGGCCGATGTCCCAGCAGGCATTCTCCAACTACATGATACAGAAGTATGGTAGTGAGGGCAACTTCAATGCTGTACATCATTACGAGACTAAACAGTTAAAAGATACTGCCGGTAGAACAATGCTGCCAGCAGGACTAACAGTTCCATCTGACTTTACTTTCCAATACTTTGACACAGGAACAGTTGTTGCCAAGAAAGATATTTTAACATCGATTTCAAATTATGAATATGAAGAAGATATTCAAAGACAGAAGAGAAATATATTCTTACTACAACCTCGTTTCCTCAATATTGCTATTGAAAATATTACAGACATCATGAAGTACAGGAAGGGAAGCACTCAATATGTCAATGATAGATTGGTAAAAGGAGATAACATTAGAATCTATCAATAAAAAAGAGGGTGTTTCCACCCTCTTGATAATTCAACTGTCAGCGAGTTTCGCAAAGTAACTCATCGGATCGTCATCATCGTCTGTTTTACCAGGTGTGATATCAGGAGAGTTGAAATCAGCAGTTGTTTTTGAAGCCTGATAGGAGTCTTCAAGTTTACGCATGACTTCTTCTTCACTAACTTTCCGTTGCTCGGTGGCAGCGTAGTTATCATACTCAGTCTCCTCTTGTTGAATGCGGTTGGACTTGTTGCCCAGTACATAATCAAGACGCTTCTTCAGATCATCATAGGACTTGAATTGATCTGCGGCGGTGAAGGCAGCAAGTGAATACTGCTTCTTCCAGATACCTTCAAGGGCATCATCGTCGTCCAGCAGAGGAGAAGGACGGTCGAACTCAGACTTATCATAGTTCCAGTAACCATCTTTCTTCTGGAGTTTCAGTTTGAAGTTAGCACCCTGCCAGAAATCGAAGGGATTGATAGGAGTTTCATCTTCAAACTCGGGTTGCATGACATCCATGACCTTATCGAAGATCTTCTTACCGAACTTGTAGAGGAATACTCCACCCTCGTTTTGAGGATTGGCAGGATCTTTGACAACATAGATGTTGGCATAGAAAGACAGTTTGCGCTTTTGCTTACGCACAGTATCTTTATCGGCATCATTGCCGCTGTTCCAGAGTTCACGGTTCAGTTCACCGATTGGGTCCTTGCCACCGATAGTGGTCAGGGAGTTCTCGATATACCACCCACCAGGTCCCTGGAAGGCGTGAGAGAACAGTTTAACCCAAGGGAGGTCTTCACCATCAGGGGCAGGCAGGAAGCGGATCACAGCGTATCCATTGCCAGACTTATCCATCTCTGGTTTCCAGAGTCGGTCGTCAGAATTGCCGCCTGTGTTATTCATCTTCTCGACTTCTTTGACCAGTTTGCTGGTCAGAGAGCCCAAAGAGCTTTGTTTCTTGAGGTCTTTAAAAGACATTTGGTATACTCCGTATTGGTTGTATTTGGCTTGTGTCCCGTTGCTTTCATGAGGATTGGGTAGCCTCTTAAACCAAGAACTGTAGGTTCTTTTCAAAGGTTTGTCAAGTAGACTCATTTATATGTTTTTTCATGTTTTCAATTATGTTTGACATATTAGAAAACACATAACCAAGATCCACATCAGGGGGGAATCCCAGTTGTCTGGCAGAGGCAATAATATTATCCCTCATCGCTTTTGCTTCAGGATCATCTGACAGGCTCAACCTAGTATAAAGGACTTTTTGCTTAGATAGCAACTCTTCCATTAGTTCAACGTGTTCTAGTTTATCAGCATTGTCCATAGAGGAGAATGAAAATACTGTCTCATAGATCTTGTCCTGAAGATCAGAGATGTCTTTCATTTCCTGTTGAACAAAGTCGGACTTAAAGAAACTCATACCCCCTCGTAAATAATCTCCTTCAAGATTTTCTTATACTTAAACACATCTATATGTATAAAGGTATCGTACTTGCTAATTCGCATAGAAAGAAACCTCCATACAGGGTCGTCTAACCTTTTATCAAAGTCAGATTTGAAGCCGATAATCTTATTCAAGATTACCATTGTCTCAAGAGACAAACTCTTATTGAGATGTTCCTTGATCACGGAGGGGTGCCTGGTCCCCTCAATCTTAAACATAGCATCGAATCCCTGACCTGTAAAGACCTCCTCGACTTCTGTCTTAAAAGTATAGGTCAGTGACTGTAGACGACGCTTCCAGTCGATATAGTTTTGTTCTCCATTTCGGACGATCTCTCCAATCCAAAGAGACTGTGGATCGTCACAAGAAACAAAGTTACTGACAAAAAACTCTACCACTTCCGAATCATCTTTCTGCCTGCTCAGTTTTTCAAAAAAGAATCTGTCTTTACGTTTGTAAAAACTTTGAATTGAAGCACGGGACTTACCACAGTATCTGTGGTAATCATACTTGTCTTTAGTAAAATGGTTTTTAAGTCCAAGATAGGACTTGTAGGCATCAAAAGGCGTCACCTTTGGTATCATTCTCTAGAGGTCGTCTGCTCACAAAGGTAGTTTAGCATGAGATGTTCGCTTAAGCAAGTTAAGTTCCATCGCTTCACATTTAATTTTCTCCTTGAGTGGTTTAGAAATCAACTTTGGAATTGATTCTACATCAAGGTTATTCTTCTCACAGAAGTGAACGATAGCATCGATATACTTCATGCCTTTGTTGTCATGAGCGATTGCTTCAATCTCTTCAGCGAATCTACGAGAGCAATAAAACTTTGTCTCCAACAGATTAGTGATTGTTTCTTCTTCAGGACTCTTTGCCATATTCCTGTAATTTGAATTCAACAAACTCTCTAATATATTTGGAGAGAAGGTTGATGTACTTTCGTTTGTCATACTCTTCATAAACTTTTACCTCACCATCTTCACACGACATGATGATGACAAATTTCTTTACCATTATACCAGTCATCTCGTATAACATGCAAGCATATGCGGCACACTGTACAAAATGACTATCAATCCAAGCGCGTGGTTTGGGTTTCTTTGCTGTCTTGAAATCAATGACAGCAAGTTCAGGTTCACCTGACTCACCAGTGTACTCGGCAATACAGTCAACACTACCAGCAACACCTAGTTCATAACTAAACAGAGATTGCTCTTGTGCGTGAATATTATCAATCTTATTCAAGGTAGGTTTTGCCTGCTTGAATAACATCTCTGATAAGGGTTGAACCTGTGGAATTTTAAGGTTCTTCAAATAATATTCAGTGCAGGTATGCATGTCAGTGCCCCTGCTAGTTGCTTGTTTGGTAATTTTGTTCGCTTCATCGTTACCAACTCTTGCTCTCCATTCTCTGAAGACCTCACGTTGATAGTGACTGATGATAGATGTGATAGAAACTAACTTCTTACCATTAGGAGTATCATAGTAACGAACACCACCAATTGTCTCTCGGGATAGAGACGGATAATCTACTTCAATTTGTGTAAACATTACATACCAAGTTCAAGTTTAGCAATTATGTACTCTTTTACGAGTCCACTTCTACAAATGTCTTCCGCTTCAAACTCTATTAGATCAAATGATGGCATGTTCTTAAGAATGCGAATGAAGTCTACGATTCCATTCTTCTCAGCGGTCTTTACAAGGTCAGTCTGTGTAGCATCACCACAGAAATGAATCTTGCTGCCCTCACCAACACGGGTAATCATTGAGTCCAGTTCGTGGAAGTTTAAATTCTGGAACTCATCAACGATAACGATAACATTATCAAGAGTAGTGCCTCTAATGAATGAGGTAGACCAAAAACTAATTGTACCTTGTGCTTTGAGGTTAGCATAAAGCATTTCAAACGCATTGTCATCTGGCATCTCGAACATATACTTTACCATATTTTTATATGGAATCTGGTAAAGCGAGGACTTATCTTCATGATCACCAGGGAGAAAACCAATCTCTCTGGTGGGTACAAGCGATCTGACGATGTAGATCTTCTCGTAAGGTGTCTTGGGGTCCAAGACATCTAGGATGGCATTGTAGAGGGTAATAAAGGTCTTACCTGTGCCAGCACAACCATAAGCAACAAGGTTCTTATCCTTTTTATACTCTTCAAAGAACTTCTCTTGATTGTCAGTGAGAGGTTCAATCTTCCTGATGTAATCAAGATTGATTGGTTTCTTTCTCTTCATAGTGCGATTGCTAGTACCAAAGGGGACTGGGTTCTCTTTCTTCTTCTTAACTGGCATATGTGTCAATCGTAGTGCTTCAACGTTGAACCTGGTTGTTTCTGTGCCTTACCGATAACGTCCTTCCAACCTGGATGTTTGGTATAGATTTTAGAGAAAGGTTCACCCATTTCAATGCCCATTTTAGGAGCATTGTCAGGGGTATAGAATCTTTCCCAATCGGGGTTGTCATCTCTCCATTGATCCCAGTCATGAATACTCATCACAACTTCTTTGGTTTCACCAGTTTCCTTATGTTTGACAGGGTATGTTGCCATACTTCACCTCAAGTGTATGTATATTTATTAAGACCAGTCAAGAGCACCGGCAATAGTAGGAAACTGCTCCGCAAAGATCTTCTTACAACCTTCAGCAATATCCATATGTTCTTTTTGTGTTCCATGTGCGGAACGCAATTCTATGTAATGGATCCACGAACGAACAGAGCCGCTCATGTATAATTTTGTCCCTACGGCGAGGGGAAGCACCATTCTAGCACACTCCTTTGCCACACCAATTTCAAGCATCTGCTGATACAGTGCCATAGAAGAATCAAATAGAGTCTGCATTTGCATCTCTAGTTTCTGTCTAATAAAGGGATCAAGATCATCAGTGGAGTTCTGACGATTCTTGATGTCTTGACGACGTAGTTCAGGTAGAGAAATCTTATTGCTAAGAAGAGATGAATCTGCGTAGCGTTGAGAAAACTCTTGGAATGTAAATGATCTGTGACGAAGCACTTGAGCTGCGATTGCTCTGGAAGTTTCTATCTCCAATGTCATAAATGACTGTTCAAAGATACTCCAGTGCTGATGCTTAATACAATACTTAATTAGACCATCAAAGGAATCATTTCCCTGGTTAGAGGGATTACTGACGCGAGCACAGTAAGCGATATGCTTTTCGGCATCGGGTGATACCGTTACAAGTTCTACATTACTCATCTTTTTTCATCTGTTTACGGACCTTTTTAAGTTCTTTAAGTTCTTCTTTGATGCCCTGATAGGCTGCCTCGGCACTTATCTTACCACCCATCTCCATACAAGTATAGACTTCTACCCTTGTACCAAAATGTTGAAGTGCTCTTTCAAACGTATCTAGTTCTTCGTACATAGTTAATCAGGATAACCGTCATCATCATCCCACAATTCAACAAAGTCTGTGAGGGGTGCTTGATATTTAGTTTCGTTTTTAGTGTACGCTTCTACATCAGAAAATACTTCTGACTCCAAAGCATCAACTAGCAAGCGTAAGTTCCTAACTAGGAGTTTTAGTTTTTCTCTTTCCATAGATAACGTTTACCTCCTGTAATTATAGGTAAAAAAAAGGGACTCGTCAAGAGTCCCTTGATATAGTTTGTAGTCTAGATCACTTTTTGTAAGTCTTACCACGATAGCAAAATGTGCCATGGGTTTCCTTACTCTCTACACAACGAGTATCATACTCAACACCACGATAAGCGGTATGAGAGATTTGAGCGTTGTGAAGTGCAGATGCCTTTTCGATCTGCTTCTTGATTAGATTGAGTGTGTTCATGAGTTTACTCCTGAAGTAGTTGGCGTTTTTAGTGCCGTTCCTTCAGTCGTTTGCGTCCCAATACCAATCACATTGTGGTGCTGATTCCTTTACGGTATCAATTAACTCTACCTTGACTTGATTATCAAGGTATTCGCTTGCCTCAATCTTCAACATAATAGCATCAGATTGTTGACAGGTCAGTGAGGTATACAGAAGAAATTCTGCCATGGGATGAACGGCTCCGTTCCGCGACTTACTTGCGTCCCACCCTAGAGCGGGATGAACGTATGGTCTATTATAGACCTCATATATTATATAGTCAAGCCCCTTCCGTATATGAAATAGTGATACGCTTGCTGACCTCACCCCTGCTGTTTACCACTGTGGTATACTGAACTTCCCCGTTTAGAAGTTTACATATATCATCTGCTAGTCTTCGCGAGATTACTTTGTTAGTCTCCTGCTGCCATTTCTTTTCATTCTGTTCTCTGATATCTTCAGTCATTTTCGTCTATCGAAATGAGTTTTGTTTTTGTATTCTTCCCTTTCTTCACTGGTGTATATACCAATCTTTTCCCACATTTCCGCCACCATATCTTTTTGAGGAGGCGTTTCTATGTGCGGAGCTTTTCGTGATTCCTCCTGCCACTTGTCAATTTGCTCTTGAGTTGGAACAGTAATTCTAAGCATAGTGCCGTCTTCCTCCAACTCTTTATTCATATCAATATATGTTTGGGGGGTGATTTTAATCATTTTTTAGATTCTCTTTCATCAAGTGCTTCATTGATAATTTGTTTTAACTCAATACGTTCTTCTGGTGTAAAGATTGTACGGTGCTTTACTGGCATAGGAGCATAACTACTTGGTTTCTTTGATTTACCAGGAATACTCATGCCTTGTGTATCAATTTTGTCCTTCATATCAATCTCTCTGCCTCCAATCGTCAGGTTTGTCAACGTGAAACCAATTAACCATATCATCCGTATCCTGGAACCCTGTCTTGTGATTGGATGGATCAGGATCCCCAAGTCCCATCCTATTCATAAAATCATCCATGGACCCCTCCTGGATATCTTGACTCGCCTGACGACGTGCCTTCTTTAACATCTCATTTGCTGTGGTATTGGCTTTAGCTAACTTCTGTGCCCATACCATATCATCTAATTTAACATCTTCATTGTTAGCGATACACTTACAGATGAATTCTAACCTGAGTCGATAATGGGTGGAAAGCATATGTCTCCTTCGATATTTTATTTATTTTTGTTGAGATAATAACCAACAGGGTTTACACATAGAACCAACCCAAATGTGTAGTTCTTCGTTCCAACAACCAAGTGTAGGACACTTATTGGCCGGGGTCATCTGACCACATACGCAACACTCTGTCTCCCACATTTTCCATACTTCATCCTTGTCCATTGGATTTTGCTTCTTTTTTAGTTTTAAAGTAGAGTTTATAATACTTTGGTTTCATTTCCTCAATGACTTTCATATCATCATAGAAACCCATAAACTTGAGGTGTTGATAGGTTCCTTCCATCTCACTGATAAGCATCAGGATGTTGGTGGGAGTAACCTCCCTACCCCCAGGTTCGTAATCAGAGAGACTCTTCACTTCCCTCTTTTATCATCTTAGAGACTACATTCTCTGTTCCGTCCATAGTCTTGACAGCAAACAAACTAGACTTCTGATACTTCTTGATCTTCTTATACTTTTTAAGAAGAGTTTGAATTTGATCAGGTTCCATGTCTAGACCCTCAAAGTTAATATCAAATCCTTTCATTTCTTTTCCTTCTCCTTTTCCTTCTTTGCTCCTGGTGGATTCCAAAGTTTAGAACTGATGCGTCCTTCTGCCTGTGTGATGTTAATCAAATCTTTCTTGTACTTATCATAGTACATATCAAAGATGTCAACTTTCCTACCAGACAATACGATATCAAATTTACTCAAGTCTTCTACTTTGTACTCAACCATGTAAGCACTAACAGGGAGTGACTTATCAAGCGATGCTGACGGGTCACAATCTTCCGAGATTACTTTTACAGTATTTGCCATTAAGAGCGTCCTCCCCATTCAATATCTTCATACGCAGATTCTACCACAGGTTTGGTGAGTTTGAACTTCTTACCCAGTTCCTTATCCTTCACAAGGCAAAGGATGTCTGCTTCATCAGGATGAAGACCCTCTAGCATTTGAATAAACATGCTTTCTCTACGAGTCTTTGAAAGAGAATCATTACCACCTTTCACAAAGTGATAGAGATTCCTCCACTCCTTACGCAGAGAGGTATGGTCGGTGCCAAGAGGTGCTTCACTCTTGTTATATGGAACCACACCATCTGGAAGCAAAGAGATAACAGTGTCATCAAAGTTCCAGATGAGAATTGCGGTGAGAGCATCATTACGATGCTCTTTTAATAGTTCAACCTTCTTATCTCTGCTTCTTGCCTTGCTGACTTCAGCAAGGATTTCATGCATAAAAGGATTAGGTGGAAGTTTTGTAGACATGATTTCAATTCAGGTTTGGTTATTTATTCTTCAGATTGGAAGTCGTCAAGTGTATTTTCAAATCTCACTGCCAGAATATCATCTGGGATAATCTGACCATTCTCATCAAACATTTCCGGGTGTGTTGGAATGTATGTTGAGTTTCTTTCAATTACATATTCTTTTAGTAGGTATCCGACGACTCCACCTACTATCAAGAACATAAACGAAATAACTGTAGACAGTGTAAGGGTAACTGCTAACATGATTCTCCTCCCATCAGTGAGACTCTTTCTTTTTAAAATCTAAACTGAAGTCTAGATTGATGTTGATCTCTCTACGGAAGAGGGAGAACATCTTACCAAACTTCATTTGAAAAGTTTTAGGTGGTTCTGTCCTCCTTTTATTTCTGAGTAACAACTCAACCCCTCTGTTAATTTGAGAGGGTGAATCATCAGTGATTTTATTTAGAGGACTTCCTCCTCCTTCCAGGTTTCTTTTCTTGTTCATAACGCCAAGCATCTTGAAGGATGCTTTCTAGGTAGTTTTTGATCTTTCGTGCTTCTGGTTTTCCCAGATAACCATAGGCTTCTCTTAACTGTTTGTGTTGATCATCGGAACCACCTTCAAGGTAATCCTCTAGATCATAGATTGTAAGTGTAATATTCTGAGCGGTAGGACCTTCTAGAAACTCCTGAACATCCCGTCTCGTCATGTTTTCATTTTTAAGATAAGCATACATGTCGAGCATAAATTTATGATTATCTGCGAATGCATAATCAATTGCGTGTTCCACGATATCTACGAAGTTTATGTTGTCCATTTACACTAGATTATTTTCTTTGAGATAGATGACAGTTTCCTTACATCCTCCTAAAGATTTATCATTACAGAGAACTTGAGGGAAAGTTGTACCCTTTCCAAACTCATCATAGAATTCCCCTCTTGTAAAGTCTTTACCAAGTTTATACTCCACGAATGACAGTTCTGCCAATTGTAGCGCACCGATTACCTTTGTACAATAGGGGCAACCAGTTTTAGAATAAACGGTGAAGATATTCTTTCTCATGATTGTGTGTTAGATTTGTGTTTATGTTTGTAGGCACAGGCACGTCTTGCCCAAGACCTTGAAAGACTATTTACATAACTACAAGCTTCATTAATTTTACCACAGTAAGGACATGCTGACCCAGCTGGGTCAGGTGGATTTCTGATCTTCGACATGGTGTGCCTTTAAATCTGGATTGGGTTGTGAGGGTTCAAAAGGTGTGCGATCAAGGTTCTTGATGACAATAAAAGCATCCTTATTGTACTTACGAACACCAAAAGGTGTTGCCCATTTCTCGTTATAGTTTTCACCCTGGTGAATGCCACTGACAGTGGTGCCACCAATCTCTACAACAATGTTGTCATTAGGATCCCATCCTAGGGTGTCCATGGTCTTTGCGATTTCAGAAGCAAGCATAAAAAAGGAGGGTTAGACCCTCCTAGTATATCAATCTTTATCTTGCTTGTAAAGGTCTTCTAGACGTTCCCTTGATAGGTCAACGTACATAACCTCTTCACCTGCTGCGGGTGCCTCTGGATGACGTTTGGACTTGATCGGATCATTCATTGTAGTGATTGATCTGATGTTAGCCCACATCATGGCAAAGGCAGCACCACCAATTAAAGCAAAGCATACACCATATACAAACAAAAGGTAATGATTCACAGTGCGTTACCGCGTGGTAAAACTTCTTCTGGGAATACAAAGTCCTCATGAGGTTGGTCAGCAGGTGCCATCCAGGCACGAAGACCTTCATTCAGAAGGATGTTCTTGGTATAGAACGTTTCAAATTCAGGATCTTCTGCTGCTCTAATCTCCTGACTTACGAAATCATAAGCGCGAAGATTAAGAGCGAGACCAATAATCCCAATGCTAGAGACCCAAAGACCCATGACAGGAACAAACAGCATAAAGAAATGAAGCCAACGTTTGTTTGAAAAAGCAACACCAAAAATCTGTGACCAGAAACGATTGGCGGTGACCATCGAATAAGTTTCTTCCTCTTGCGTAGAGTCAAAAGCTTGGAATGTATTTGCTTGCTCACCATCTTCGTAAAGCGTGTTCTCAACAGTAACTCCATGAATAGCAGAAAGTAATGCTCCACCAAGGATACCGGCAACACCCATCATGTGGAAGGG